>Ga0182234_10074_pt1 | contig 47966 bp, 45 predicted proteins | sample hydfratesGB_TM_A_FD_145595 | JGI IMG/M metagenome (GOLD analysis project Ga0182234, IMG submission 145595) | Subsurface microbial communities from deep shales in Ohio, USA - hydraulic fracturing test GB_TM_A | ecosystem: Environmental > Aquatic > Deep subsurface > Shale gas/oil reservoir >...
TTCAATGTCTTTATGAACACATTGGCAAGCGTGGTAGAGAAGCATGGAGCTGAAATTTTAAAAGACATAGAATGTGCTGTGTAGTTTACACAGCACATTACATAATGATATTTTTCATCTATAAGATTATAAATTTAGGTCAGGAGGTAAGATTATGAATAGAAGTGGAAAGAAATGTGTTCTATATCCTCGTGTTAGTACAGAGATGCAGGTGGATGGATTTAGCTTAGATGGTCAAATAAATAGCTTGAAACGCTTTGCGGATAGAGAAGAAATGCTGATAGTGGATATCTATGAAGATGCTGGAAAGTCGGGAAAATCCATTGAAGGCCGACCTGCTTTTAAAAAAATGTTGTCAGATATTGAAAATGGCTTACAAATTGATTATATACTAGTCTATAAATTATCACGATTTGGAAGAAATGCTGCTGACATCTTAAATTCATTAGAATTTGTGCAATCCTTTGGAATAAACCTGATATGCATTGAAGAAGGCATTGATTCATCGCAGACAAGTGGAAAACTACTTATATCAGTTCTTTCTGCTGTATCAGAAATTGAAAGAGAAAACATCATTGAGCAGACCATGAATGGGCGTAAGGAAAAAGCTAGGCAAGGTGGTTGGAATGGTGGCTTTGCTCCGTATGGCTACTATTTGAAGGATAAAATGCTATTTATTCAAGTGGAAGAAGCAGAAGTGATTAGCTTAATATATGATAAATTTGCAAACTCAGATATAGGGTATGGAGGAATAGCAAAATATCTTAACTTACAAGGAATTAAAAAAATACAAAGGCAAAATGGAACACTAAAAGAGTGGAGTGGCCATTTTGTAAGGATGATTTTAGACAATCCCATTTACTGTGGGAAAATTGCTTTTGGTAGACGAGCTAGAGAAAAAGTAAAAGGGACAAAAAATGAGTATCGTCAAACTAAACAAGAAGATTATATTCTGGCAGATGGGCAGCATGAAGCAATTATTAGTGATGAATTATGGAATAAGGTTCGTGAAAAAAGAATTGAAACAGGAATAAAACAGCCGTCAAGGGTAGGTAAGGATCGGGCACATTTATTAACAGGTATTTTGAAGTGCCCTAGTTGTGGCGGTCCAATGTATACCAATAAACATGCATGGACAAATAAGGACGGCACATATAAAGAAGTCTACTATTATGTATGTAGCCGTAATCGGGCGGTGCGCGGCAGAAATTGTGATTACAAAGCTATGCTTAAGAAAACGGACATTGAGCCTATTGTAATTGAGGCAATCAGAGAATTGGTTAGTAATGAAACATTTGCAAAGGAAGTAAAAGCAAGAATTGGTACACAGATTGATACAACAAATATTGATAAAGAGATTAAAAACTATGAAGCTAAGCTAAGAGAGGTTGATTTAAATAAAGCTCGATTGGAAAATGAAATTGACACGCTACCAGAGGACACCCGTTATCGAGAGAGAAAATTGCATGATATGACTATTCGTTTAGATGGTCTGTATGATATTATTGTGGAGTTAGAAGAAAAAATAGAAGATGCAAAGTTAAGACGACAATCTGTTGAGCGTGATGCAATCACCTTGGATAATGTTTATAAACTCATGATTAATTTTGAAAAAGTCTATGATAGAATAAGCGATGAAGAACGAAAAGCTCTTGTATCTTCCTTAATTAAAGAAATCCAGATATATACTCGTGATGAGGCAGAGGTACCTTTAAAATCGATATCCTTTAACTTCCCCGTGTATAAAGATGGGCATGAAGTACAGGAACTTTTGTGGGACAAAGGTAATACCGTTGAATCGGTAGCACTTTTAGAAAAAATATAAAACTATAACAGTTTTTTGCTTGATTAAATATTAATGGCATTGTTTCATATCTATTTGTATCACAGCATTTCTGTGAAAAGGAGGTCGAAAGTATGAAAAAATTTAGAATGACAATTATGTGTAGAGATATTGAAGCTTCGAAAAAGTTTTATCAGGATTTTGTTGGGTTGAAACCATTTAGAGAATTTACAATTGGTGAAAAGACTCTTGGAGGGGCATCACTCTGTTTCATGGAAGATGAAAGCGGTGAAATTGAGGTGGAACTTGTAAACGCATCAAAAGGTGACAAGTGCAAATCAAAAGGTTTGGTGGCCTGCTTCTTCACAGATGAAGAAGGTATAGTTGCAAAACATCAACAGGCACTTGACATGGGATACAACGCTACAGAAATCAGAAAACCAGATGAAAACAGCACATATTTCTATGTATATGACCCAGACATGTTATCAATTGAATTCAGAGTAAGATAATAGAAACACATTTCTTAATTGGATAATCAAAAATTTTTAAACTCTTTAGAGCCAGTTAAAATAGAAATAGCAGAGGCGGGATTTTTCCTACCTCTTCTTAATTGCAGTAAATTTTAATAATTCTCTTTTAGTCCTGGTCAATAGATTTGGTTTTTTGATTTCTTCAAAATCGATTTTAAAACTATATAAAATTTGCTGCCAGCCTTTGAAAAAATAGCTGACAATTTCAGGAGGTAATAAGAGTGCATTTGCCGATTTATCTATTACCTGTGGCAGGAGTTGGCATAGGTGTACTAATTTCTTTAATTGGTGGAGGTGGAGGAATATTTTATGTTGGAATGCTGACAGGATTGTTTTCCGTTTCAATGGATCAGGCTGTATCTGTGTCTCTTGCAACAATTATTCCGACAACCTTGGCTGCTTCAATAAGTCATTATAGGGCTGGAAATATAAGGCCAAAAATAGGATTTTTACTTGTGGCAGGTGGAATTATCGGAGTGATTGCGGGTTCCTATCTCGTAACAATTATTCCGTTAAGAATACTTAGAATAATATTTGGGATCTTTCTTTTAGTCATGGGGGCTGGAATGATGATCTCAAGAAAGAAAAACCAAGTCAAAGAAGAAACATCAGAAAACAATCAGCTTGAAGAGCCTAATTCTAAAGAAAATAACCCTTTTTCAAAACTTCTTATAGTAAAAGGCCTGGTATTTGGCTTGCTTGGTGGGTTAATGTCAGGTATGCTCGGTACAAGCGGTACGCCCCCAATCCTTGCAGGGCTATACAGCATGGGGCTTTTCTCTTTGGAGGTAGTAGGCACTTCAGTCATGGTGTTATTTTTTATAGCTATCGCAGGAGTGATAACCCATAGTGCATTTGGAACTATGAATTGGCTTCTGGTGGTTTTGCTTGCATCCGGCTCTGTAACTGGTGCAATCATTGGGCCATTAATTGGTAAACGTATAAACAAAAAAACTTTGGATAAATTCTATGGGCCATTTTTTACAGTATTTATTATATTAATGGCAATTTCTATGTTTTTCTAATAACAACGGGGTTTTTTTGATAATTATGCTGTAGACTATCAGAAAAATTGGACACTATATAAAATTAAAAGAAGACGAAGCCTACGAAGCCTACTTAGAAAAAAGAATTTATTTAGGGGAAAATTTAGTTTTTAATTGTTTATTTGAAAAAATTATAGTAGTATCATAATTAATGTAAGGCTTCTGTTGGGAAGAGAAACACTTTTAGATATAAGTACCTTATGTTATAATGGTATAGGGATAAAAGATGAGTTAATGGGTATAGGGATAAAATATCATGCAAATTATTTTAAAAACATATCTAAATTTAAAGGAGGTGTGCATATGCCATTTATTCAATTTGACGGTGGTAAAATGACCAAAGAAAAAAAAGCTGAGTTAGTTGCTAAATTAACTGAAACAGCACAAGAAGTTTTAGGGATTCCAACACAGGCCTTTTCAGTTATCATTAGAGAAAATGATATGGATAACATAGGTCAAGGAGGAAAACTTTTATCAGAAAATCATAAATAATCTAATAAGAATATATTATTTAATACTGACTAAAGCCCCATTCTAAAGAATGGGGCTTTAGTTAATGTATAAGTATTTTTATAATAAATAATTTTCTCAAAAAGATTTTATTATTGAACAAGGTTTGATGGGTTAAAGAATTCGAGTATTTATAGTTATGTTGAGTTTGACTTAAAAATAACCGGTCATATAATATTATTAGGTATAAAAATAGAAAAACTATTTCGAAACCAAATGAGAAATAGAAGGAGTATATTATGGTGAAAAAAATTCAACCAATTTGTATAAATTTAGAATTAAGAAGTGATTATTTATCAGATTATCAGAAAAGGATGTTAAAAAGATATGGTGAATCTCCAGATGGAGAATCAATTTCAAGAGATGTTTTAATCCCTTCAGATATGCCACTTCACAATCTTCATTACGCAATTCAAAAGTTATTTGGATGGCAAAATTCACATTTAAGGAATTTCCGTTTACATTCTCAATTATTTGATGAATTAACAGGAGGTACTGTCAAAGGATGGTCAAAGTTAGTGGGTGTATTATTTCAACCTCCTTCCGAGTTTGACGAAGATTTGTTTTGGGATGATGATTATGAAAGTGGTAGTTTCAAGAAATGGCTCAAGAAAAAGTATACAGGGCCATATGTATACGAAGGTAATATGGAGAAATTAAATGTTGCCCAAAAGGATGTGCAAGAACTTTTGAAGCATTTTAGTATGATGGAAGTTCGAGAATCTTTTGAAGAGTATTCAAAAAGGTCTAAAAAAGATGGAGATAAAAAAGTAAAGGTTTTAAAAAAATCTCCATTAATTGACTTAACTATTGAAGAGATGATTTCATCTATTGGTATAGAGGGAGGAATAGATAATTTGATGGAGAGTCTTGTAGTCGATAAAATTTTGGCTGCTTCAGATGAAACCATTGATTCAAATGATCTTTTCCCAGTGACAAAAGAAATTATATATAGATATGATTTTGGAGATGATTGGACTGTTCGTATCACCAAATATAAAGATTGTAAAAGTTTTCTTGAAAAAAACATTGTTGGTGAAGAAGAACTAAAAGAATCGAAAGAAATTGTGGTTAAAAAACATAAACCTGTGTGTATTAATAAGGAAGGTTTGTCTGTATTTGATGATGTTGGCGGTTTAGGAGGATTTGCTGATTTTTTAGGAGCTATTTATGAGGGTTGGCTTAGGGAACAAAGAGCTGATCTTAGAGCTTGGGCTAAATCACTTGGTTGGAGTGCGGCAAAAGTGTCTAATGATAAGATGATTTGAATTTATATAAAATATATTTGTATAAAAAACATAAAATTAAGCTGATTCAAATTTATTTTTTGAATCAGCTTTTTAAATAAATGTATATACATTGATTATTGCAATATTTTTTTGAAATCATCTAAGTCATAATTTTGAATAACAGTATCCCTTCTAAGTTCAAGAGTATTTGTCTTTAAGTTATTTACTCCATTATCAGTAGTAAAAGCTAACAAAACTCCTATTTCTTTTAACCATTCTATATTTCTCTGGTCGTATATTCCAAATGGGTATGCAAAAACTTTTTCTGTTGTCACACATTTTTCACAAGAAATATAATCATTGATAAATTTTTCTTTATCTTCTTTTTGCAATGCTGTTTTATCTCCCTGTCTTGTATGCATGCTTTTTGTATGATTGGCATATTCAAATACATCTTTCATTTCATCAAGTTCTTCTTTTGATAGACAAACAGAATAATTATCTTTATTAGGTTCTTTTTCGTCGAAAATCCAATCTTTAACAAGGAATCCTACTGCATGAAAATTATATTTTTTCAAAACTGGATACGCATTAATTAATAATGATTTATAAAGGTCGTCAAATGTGAGCAATACAGATTTTTCAGGTAAAGGCTTATTATTATAGTAATAATCAATAACCTGATTAAGAGTTAATGTAGTATAGTTATTTTTATAAAGGTATTCCATCTGCTTTTCGAACTCATCTTTAAAAGCAAATAATTCTTCAGGCAAAATATCTTCGTAATCTTGTTTGACTTTTATACCTTTATATTTATTTCTGTCATATCCTTCTTTATTAACAATTTCATGATACAGCAAAGTGTGAAAACCATTATCTTTAGTCATTTTATTCCTCCTATTAAAACATTGAAATTTTTATAATTATTAGCCAGTATTTACAAAAAATTACTTTGTAAAAAAAATAACAACCATATATATTTTATCATTTTTACCATTATATATCAAATATAAAAAATGTTTTGATAGAGTTTTTAATATTAAAATGATGTATTTAAAAATTTAAGCTTTATTTGATAGAATATTTAAGACAAAAATTTTTTTAGAAAGCGTGATAAATTTGAATGGAACAGAGAGAGAAAATATAAAGATAGGAAAAAAAGTGAAAGTAGTCCAAAAACAAGACCAAAGAACTGGAAAATTGACAGAAGGCATAGTCCAAAGAATTCTTACAAAATCAAAGAGCCATCACCACGGCATAAAAGTTATGCTTGAAGATGGAACTGTTGGAAGAGTTAAAAAAATTATTGGATGATGCTTAGAGAGGGGGGACTGGTTTAACCAGGACGAATTATGAGTTTAGTTCTTAATATGTATGCTAACCTATCCAGAATATTGCCTAAAAGTATGAGGGTTAAAATAACTAATAATTTGATGAATAGATTTCTGGATAAATATGCTGAAATTAAAGTTATAAATAAAGATATGATAGAAAAAAGAAAAGGCATCCCAACAGTGTATATAGGGAATCACCTGAGCAATATAGATGGAGTGATTTTGAACAATTTATTAAAAGATAACGATGTTGCCTTTATAGCAGGAAAAAAGTTGAGTGAAAACACCATGACAAAAATAATTCTCGAAATTGCCAAAAAGATAAATATTTCTCCGAATTCTCCAGATAAAAAGGCTATTAGCGAAGCATTAAATTATTTAAATAATGGAGGATCTATTTTTATTTTTCCAGAGGGTACTCGAAGCAGAACAGGTTCTATGATAAAAGCTAAAAAAGGGTTTTTACTATTGGCAAAAATGTCGAAAGCTGAAATTGTTCCAGTAGGTATTCAAGGGACTGAAAAATTGTTACCAATTAATGATGATGATATGAGTAAGGAAAGTTTCAACTATTCTAAAATAAAAGTAAACTTTGGAGAACCTTTTGAACTTCCAATGAAAACAAAAGAAAACAGACAAAATTGGAAAGAAATAGCGACAGATTATTCTATGAGAAAAATTGCGGAACTTTTAGATCCCGAGTATCGTGGGGAATATAAATAAAAAGTAGTGATGGGTTTTAAAAACTTATATTAAAGCATCATTAAATATATAGGAGCTATACAAGTAAAAATAAATTAATAGAGAGGTAATTAAATGAAAAATACAGGAAATGTAAGTGATTTATTCAATTTAGTAGAAGAATATTGGTCTCCAAAAATTATTGCTGAAGTAAATAATGAGTACATCAAAATAGCAAAATTTAAGGGTGAGATGGTTTGGCATGAGCATAAAAATAGCGATGAAATGTTTTACGTAATAAAGGGTAGTTTTGATATTCATTTGAAGAACGTAATCATAACTCTTAACCAGGGAGATTTTTATGTGGTTAAAAAAGGAATAAAACACAAGCCAGAGTCTAAAGATGAATCTTGGGTGATGATGATAGAGAAAAAAGAGACCAAACATACAGGTGACATTGTTTCAGATATTACAAAATCTCTTGATGAACAATTAAAATAAACTTTTAAAATATGCCCCATCCTTTTATATGGATGTGGCATATTTTAATTTGACAAATGATATTATATTATATTATAATAATAATATATTGTAAAACAACAATAATTTATTGTAAAACAACAAATTAATGGAGGCGTTATTATGAAAAAAAGTACCACTCTTTTTTTAAAGGTTGCTATTGTTTTGGTAGGTATTTTTGTATTAGCCATGTGTGTTTTAGGATTCCCCTCTCTTTTAAAAGATTTGTCTGAAAATCCCAATCCACTTAATAAGTATTTTTATGGCATTATATCTATTATGTATATAACAGTTATACCATTTTTTATAGCTTTATATCAGGCGATAAAACTTCTTAATTTAATAGATCAAAACAAAGCTTTTTCAGAATTAGCCGTTAAAAATTTAAAAAATATAAAAATTTGCGCTTTTACAATAAGTGGTTTATACGTTGGTGCTATGCCTTTTTTTTATTTGCTTGGAGAACTTGATGATGCACCAGGTGCAATATTAATGGGATTTATGTTTTTCTTTGCACCACTTGTTATTGCCTTTTTTGCATCAGTTTTGGAAAAACTTTTACAACAAGCTATTGATATAAAAAAAGATAATGAGCTGACAATATGAGGTGTTTATAATGGCGATAATCATAAATATAGATGTTATGTTAGCAAAAAGAAAAATGAGTGTGACTGAGCTGTCTGAAAAAGTTGGAATCACCATGTCCAATATTTCAATATTAAAAAATGGGAAAGTAAAAGCTATAAAATTATCGACTTTAGACTCAATTTGTAGAGTTTTAGAATGTCAACCAGGAGATATATTGGAATATAAAAAAGATTCAAACTCTGACAGTTAAACTTATAATAAAAGAATAAAGAAAAAACAAAATCTGATTCTCTTTATTGAAAATCAGATTTTTTTTATAGTATAATAATTATTGAGTATGCAGTCTACAGGAGGTAATTAAATGATTAACAAGAAATATATGTTTGTAGTTATAATCGGTATTGTAATTACCGTGATTTTTTCAATCTTTCCTCAATATGAGATTTTGACTAATTCTTTTAACACAATTATGCAAGGTGTTGGGCTAATAATAGTTTTGATAGGTATTTTCTTGGTTAACAGGGAAAAAGTGGAATAAAAAGGGCTTAAACATTGTTTAAGCCCTTTGATTTTTAGAAATTATACCCCAATGAAATTGATATTAAATTTATATTGTTTATAAACCCTTCTCCTCTAATACCTAAATACAAGTTTCTGAAAACTTTCAAGCTTGTTCCAAGGTGAATTCCAATATCTTGTGGTTGGAATCCCGAATTTAGTGCCAAAAGATTTGTTCCTGCTCCCAATTCGAAGTTCATGAATCCAGCGTCAGCTATTAAATAGAGCGCAATGTTAGTGTCGTTATTATATTGTGTAGTTTGGTCTGTTGAATCTGGGTCAATAAAAGAATATCTATAATAGTTAAATGATGTTCCAACCCCAACAAAAGAATTAAATAGGTTGTCTACATTAAAAGAACCTTCAACACCAGAAGCACTTTGGAATTGATATATATCATACGATGTTGAATTGAAATTTGCCATACCGTATCCAATAAAGAGTGTGAATGGATAATTATTTCTGGAAGTTTTGAAAAGCAATTTTTTATTCATGTCGAAAGTAACAACAGCATTTTTTGAGTTTCCTGGATAAGAATAGCTCAAAATAAGTTTGTATTCTTTGTTTTTGAAATTCAAAGGTGAAATAGAATAGGAATTTTCTTCTTTGCTTACAAAAGATTCTCCCCTCACAAAGTAATTGTTGTTTACTTCAACATTCGTTATTGGAACAAATGCCTCTTTAACCATAGCCCCTTTGAATAGAACTGCGTTATTTTGTTCTTCAAAAGGAGAATAAATAACGTTCCTAAAAAGAATAGGTCTTACCAAATTTCCAAATTCATCTTCGATTTTTGAATCATCCCAATAAATGTCTACTATTTCATTTCTTTTGTTAATTATTTCGATAAAATAGTTGTAAACTTCTGGAGTTGCTCCAAACCAGTTTGTGTAAAAATTAAAATTTTCTATCACCGGGAAATTTAAAGAGCTCCCCTTGTCAAAAGGTGATGATGGTTTTTCTATGTATAAGTGTATAATAAGGTCTTCGTTTTCAAAGTTATTTAAATAGATTTTTTCCGAAAAAATCCCTGCACTAATGATGAATATTAAAAGTAAAAAAAGTATTTTTTTCATTAAATTATCCTCCCAAGTTTTTCATCTCATTCTATTATACATTAAATATTTCTTTACAAGGGATAAAATACCCTTAATTAGAAAAATATTTTTCTTTTATATAAATTACATTAATGGTATAATTTTATATGTATAAATATTTCTTTTTCAGGGAGGGAGTAATATGGAAGATATAAAACAAAAAGCTTATGAAAATAAAAAAATCTGGGAAGAAAAAGCTGATTTAGATTTGAAAAAAGAAATATTGAAAATTGAAAATGATGAAGAAGAAATAATCGATAGATTTTATAAAGAACTTGAATTTGGAACTGGAGGAATGAGGGGCAAAATAGGTGTAGGTCCTAACAGAATGAACAAACATACGGTTGCAAGGGCTACTCAAGGTTTAGCAAACTACTTAAAGAAAAACAAGGACTTTCCATCTGTTGTTATAGCTTATGACAATAGAAACAAATCTGATGAATTTTCAAGAATTGTTGCAGAAGTTTTGGCGGCTAATAATGTAAATGTGTATCTTTTTAACGAACTCACAGCTACACCAATTCTGTCTTATGCAGTTAGAAGACTTGAATGTGACGCCGGAATAGTTATTACAGCGAGTCACAATCCAGCTGAATACAACGGTTACAAGGTTTATACAAGTGATGGAACTCAAGCTGTACCAAAATATGCAAAACAAATAATAGAAGAGATCAACATTTTAAATTATTTTGAAGATGTCAAAAGAGTTGATTTTGATCATGCAGTAGAAACAGATAAAATAGAAATTTTAAATGACAATGTTTTCAATGATTATATGGATGAAATAGAGGGATATGTAAGGTCTTTGGATCCATCTTTTGATTCTAACATAAAAGTAGTTTATACTCCTTTACATGGAACAGGGCTTAAACCCGTTAAAGAAATATTAGATAGACTGGATATAGAAACCTATATTGTAGAAGAGCAGGCTTTGGCAGACGGGGCTTTTCCAACAGTTGAATCTCCCAATCCAGAAGAAAAGAGCGCCTTTAAAATGGCTTTGGAACTGGCAAAAGAAAAAGGAGCAGAAATTGTATTGGCAACAGATCCCGATTCAGATAGGATAGGAGTTTTTGAAAAAGATGGAGATGATTATATTACTTTTAATGGAAATGAAATGGGAGTTATGCTAAGTCACTTCATACTTTCTAAGTTAAAACAACACGCATCTTTACCAAATAATTCGGTAATTATAAAAACGATTGTTTCGACAGACATGATTAAAGAAATCGCTAAAGAATATGGAATCGAAATTGTAGAGACTTTAACTGGCTTTAAATTTATAGGTGAACAAATAGAAAAATATGAAAGGACAAAAGAGAAGAAATTCATTTTTGGATTTGAAGAAAGTTACGGATATTTGGCCAATACACATGCAAGAGATAAAGATGCTGTTATTGCTTGTGCGTTAATCGTGACTTTAGCCACAGAATTAAAGTCTTCGAATAAGACTTTAAAAGATTATATGAAAGAACTAAATGAAAAATATGGATATTTTAAAGAAAAACTGTTTTCATTTAAGTTTGAAGGATATTCTGGTTCTCAAAAAATACTTAACATAATGAATACAATGAGAAAAGAACCACCAATAAACATATCTGGGCATATTTTAAAAGAAACTATTGATTATAATAAAGAAGTTAACAATTTGCCTAAATCTAATGTTATAGAGCTTCGATATGATAACATTAAATTAATAGGAAGGCCATCAGGAACGGAACCAAAAATAAAATTTTATGTTTTGGTTAGGGCTTCGAATGAAAAAGAGGCTTATGGTCTTATAGATAAAGCCGAAATAGCAATTTCAAACCTTATTAACCAGCATTAAAGAGGGTGGAAAATGCAATTTAACTGCCTGTTGTTCACAGAAAAAGGCAATTATTATACAACAGAAAAGTATGATTTTATAAACAATGATACAATTATATTTAAAGATGTATTTCCAGAACAAGAGGATGAAATATCCTCAAATTCTGGATTTATAGGGTATTTTATGGTTGAAGAGGATGATGGAAGCATTTCTTATATACGAAGGTTTTTAAAGGCTGATTTTAGAAAGAAAAAATTTTTAAAAACTCTATATGTGGATTTTATTTCAGATGAAGTTAGAGATTTGTATGGCGATCACATAGAAATAATATCTAAACATATTGGGCTTAGAAATACCATTAGTTCTTTCAACAATTTGATAAAAACAAAAGATGTTTTGGCAAATTATGATTATTGGATAGATAACATTTCAAAAACTCTACCTGGAAAGAATAGAGACGCCATTTCTTCAAGAATCACCAAATTTGTGAACTTATATTTGATAAGAATTTATGAAAGGCTTTATGGAAAAAATATAGATCTTTTAATAGAACATGAATCAGCAATAACATATAAAATTTTGGAAAAATCTATTATGCAAAAAACGTTATAACAATAGATTATGTTTTGGAGGAATAAACATGAGAATGGTTGCTGCAACTGTTGCATATGATGGAACAAATTTTTATGGGTATCAAGGGCAAAGAAATGTTAGAACGGTACAAGGAGAGTTCGAAAAAGCACTTCAGAAAATATTTAAAGAAAAAGTTCTATCCCACGGTGCAGGAAGAACGGATACAGGAGTTCATAGTTATGGCCAAACTATAGCTTTTAAAGTCCCAAACGACAATATGACAATTCAAAACATAAAAGATGCTTTGAATTCTGTTTTACCCTCGGATATTTATATTCGCAATTTAGAACAAGTCGAAAAAAATTTTAACCCAAGATTTATGGCGAAAAAGAGAATATACCATTATTATCTATATACAAAGAAAGACCCAGATATATTTTTAAGAAACAGGGTTTGGTGGTTTCCATATGACTTGGATATAGACAAAATGAGGAAAGCCGCAAGACATTTTGAAGGGGAAAAAGACTTTAGTTCTTTTAAGTCTGGCAATGATGAAAGAAATCCTGTTAGGCAAATAGATAGAGTTAGAATAATTAGGATGAGTAAAAATATTATTTTAATTAGAGTTGAAGGGGTGTCTTTTTTGAGAAGAATGGTAAGAAACATTGTTGGTACCTTGACTAAAGTCGGGACAGGTACCTGGACACCAGAAATTGTTAGAGAAATCATTGAAGCAAAGGATAGATCAAAAGCTCCAGCTTCAGCGCCTCCAGAAGGATTATATTTTTATAAAATATTATTTTAATTAAAAGAGGGTTTCATATGTTAAAAAGATTATTTTTTATTACGGTATTCATAATTATAATAATAAGTTCTTTTTCTGTAGAAAAAATTGGACTTGTTTACAATGGTCCAAATGAAGATTTCGATTACATTTTCTACAAAGTTTATAAGTATGCGGATATTACTATTCCTCCGTCTGGAGATTATGAAACGCTGGAAATTAATTACAACAAAGGTTTATATGATCTAAAATATAAGAATAAAACGATTAAAACTGATTTGGAAAATATAGACTTGAATATAAAAGAATTATTGAATTCAAATGCCAGAAGTGTGTTTATAATAGCTGACAATTTTTATATTTCCACTGAAGATTCAACAAAGACTTCAGCCTTTTTTAGATGGGATAATGAAGTAAAAGTTAACCTTCAAAAAGATGGGATTAATTATGAGTATGTTTTCAATCCTCCTTTTGGGAAAAGAATATTTCATATACCAAATAATTTTATAGAAGTTGAAATTATTGGCGATCAAGATACCATTTTTTTGAATGGAAGCGAAATTAATATTCCCAAAAAAGTTGTAATGCCCCCTAATATTTTTGAAATATACGACGGAATAGAAACTTTTACTTACGACCTGACTGATTATTCTAGCCGTACGTATTCTATAAACCTTTTAAAGCAAAACCTCTATGAAAAAACAGAAACTAAAATAATCAAAGCTTATAGCATAAAAAGTGGAGTTTTTTTATATGGCGATCCTACCTCTATTTGGTTCCCAAATGAGGGAGACCCAGTAATTGTAAAATCGAGATTTTACTCTAATTATGGAAATATAGAAAACTTAAACGAAAGATATTCTTTTAAGGGTGTTGTGGCTTACGTTTACGAATATGATAATACTGTGTATATAATAAGTTCTGCTGGTGAGCTTGTTTCAATGGGGACGAAAGAACTTTATAAAGACTTTGGGAGATCTCCTATGAATATAACAGTTGGGGATACATATCTTGAGCTAAACACCTTTAAGATGGAAAAATATACAATCAACTTTCAAGGCGGGATTTATAAAAATGGAAATGTGTATTCTATATTTTACGATATGCCCAAATATGAACCAAAAAAACAATACAGTTCTGATAAATATATTTTGGAAATAAAAGAAAATATTGTAAATATTTATGTAAAATAACTTATTTATATAACTTTAAACTTTTTAATTTATAATGGGAGTGTTCAACATACGAATCGACAAATATCTTGCAACAAGAGGAATGGTTGAATCCAGAGAAAAAGCAAGAAGATTAATAAAAGAAGGTAAAGTTTTGGTAGATAACAATAAAATTCTAAAACCTTCTTTAAATGTAGATGAAAACAACAAAATAGATTTACTGGGAAAGTATGAATACGTCGGTAGAGGAGCTTTCAAACTTAAAAAGGCGATTGAATCTTTTAAATTAAATTTAAAAGATAAAGTCTGTTTGGATATAGGAAGCTCTACAGGTGGATTTAGCCAAGTCCTTTTAGAAAAAGACGTTGAAAAAATTTATGCAATAGACGTTGGAACTAATCAAATGCACAAGAAACTTCGAAATAACGATAAGATAATATTAAAAGAAAATACAAATGCAAGAGATTATATAAACGAAGAAAAGGTAGATTTTATTTGTTGTGATGTTTCATTCATATCAGTTACTAAAATGATGGATACTTTCCAAAAGAATCTGAAAAAGAATGGAGAAATGGTTGTATTGATAAAACCACAGTTCGAAGTTGGTGAGGGCAATGTTGTAAATGGGATAGTTAAAGATAAAAAATTATTACAGCAAACTCTCCAGAAATTAGAAAGGTCTTTTGAAAATAACAACTTTAAAGTGATGAACAGAATAGAATCTCCAATAAAGGGTGGTAAAGGTAATACAGAATTTCTTTTTTACATAAAAAAGGGTAATATTTGAGGTGTCTTATGAAATTTAGGTTATCTGTGATTTTGATATTGGTATCTGTTGTAGTTGGATATTCTTCTACGACTGAAATAAAGATTAAAAATATAAAGGATTTTTATAATAAAGCGATAAACGAGGTCCCTCTTTTGAGATTTATAAACTCGAAAGAGGGAATTGGGTATAGCTACTTTTTAGAATTTTTAAATAGTCAGTTAACTTCTGATTCTACTAAAATAAACGCACTTTTAGATAACTCTCTCTCTATATATAGTGATAAAGGCTATACATATGATGAATTTTTGAACCCAAATTATATTCAAATATTAAAAAACTTAATAGATGACTCTAATTATTTTTCAGTAACAACAAAGGATGCCACTGCGTTGAGCGACATATTGGAAAATGTTTTTTATTATGAAAGAAATGGTAATGAATTTATATTAGAGGAAGAAAAAATACCTTTTTACAAACAAGAAAATGGGTTCAGTTTTAAAAAGGATATTTCTATAGTTACGACTGAAGAATCTACTTATCTTTTGTATGGAAAAATTCATAACTTTTTTAAAAAAGGAAAAGAATGGTCTTTTTATTTTGACGTAAATCAGAAAACTTTGAATGGCTATTTTGAAACAGAAAGATTTTCTGATGATTCTTCAAAATTCAATATTAGTGACTTAGAAGAGGAAAAAATATTTGGAGATATTCTCGATATACACAAAATTAAAAAAGATAAATTTATTAGTTATATACAAGAATTTTTGATACCACATGATGAATTTTCAAAAAACAATTTTTTGATGATCTTAAATGCTCTTGATGATGAAGAATTCTTGATGGTAGACTCAAGAAATATAATCGATAACAATGAGTATTCATTTCTTGTTTTTTCACCAATTAATTTAGACGAAATTGAAGAATTTCTAAACAGAAAAAATCTAATTAAAGGGCAATTAGGTACATTTAATTATTTCAAAATAAGTCATGATAAAGTGGGATATCCTGTTTATGTTTATTATGATAACAACGAAACTATTTTTTCCACTTTGTTCCCAGAAGATATGAGAATATATTTAGGAGAAGTCAACAGATTTAAATACTTGAGGACATATGACAGTATTGAAAAGAGAGAAAACCTTGAAAGGATAAATATTATAGACTTAGAAAGATACTTTAGTAATAAGTTTTATTCTACAAGTAGTTCTTTTATAACTCTTGAGTACTTTACTGAAGAAAAAAAAGAATTTGTAAATATCCATATAAAATAAGACTTGAAGGAGAGAAAATAAATGTTATTTGGACTTTTTGATAAAAATGAAAGGCTTTTAAAAAAATACAGAAAAATGGTTGAGAAGATAAATGCTTTTGAACCAGAAATAGAAAAATTAACGGACGATGAATTGAAAAACAAAACGCCCGAATTCAAAAAAAGATTAGAAAATGGGGAAACTCTTGACGATATATTATTTGAAGCTTTTGCAGTTGTAAGAGAAGCCGCAAAAAGAGTAGTAGACATGAGACATTTTGATGTTCAGCTTATGGGTGGAATATCTATGCACGAAGGCATAATAGCTGAAATGAAAACGGGTGAAGGTAAAACCTTGGTTGCCACATTACCGCTTTATTTGAATGCTTTGACCGGCAAAAACTGTCAATTAGCGACTCACAATGATTATCTTGCAAAAAGAGATGCCGAATGGATGGGACCTATATATGAATTTTTGGGGTTAAAGGTAGGTTTTATACAAGCTGGAATGAGTAAAGAAGATAGAAAAGCTGCTTATGAAGCTGATATAACTTATGGAACGGCTAATGAGTTTGGATTCGATTATTTGAGAGATAACCTTGTTTATGATATGGATGATAAATCTCAAAGGGGACATTATTTTGCAATAGTAGATGAAGCTGACTCCATACTTATTGATGAAGCCAGAACACCTTTGATAATATCTGGGCCATCAGATACACCAAGTGAACTGTACAGAAGATTTTCCCATTTATCCAAAAATTTCGAAAATGAATCTGATTATACAGTTGATGAGAAACAAAAAACAATCTCTTTAACAGAAGAAGGTATAGATAAGGCTGAAAAACTCCTGCAAATAGACAACTTATACGATCCTGAAAACATAAAATATTTATTTCATTTGTTAAACGCTTTAAAAGCAAGAATATTCTTCAAAAAAGATAAAGACTATATTATCAAAGAAGGCGAGGTAATCATAGTTGATGAATTCACGGGAAGGCTTTTACAAGGTAGAAGATATTCTGAAGGTCTTCACCAAGCAATAGAAGCTAAAGAAGGAGTTCAGATCAAACAAGAAAGTTTGACTTATGCTACAATAACATTCCAAAACTATTTCAGAATGTATGATAAGTTATCTGGAATGACAGGTACTGCTAAAACAGAAGAAAGTGAATTTCAACAAATTTATAACTGTGAAGTTGTTGTCATACCGACTAACAAACCTGTTATAAGAAAAGATAAAAATGATAGTATTTACCAAGCTTTAAAGGGCAAATACAATGCCATAGTTGCTGAAATTGAAGAAAGACATAAAACAGGTCAACCAATGCTTGTTGGTACAACTTCCATTGATAAAAGTGAATTATTATCAAACTTATTAAAAAGAAAAGGTATTCCTCACGAAGTATTGAATGCTAAACAACACGAAAGAGAAGCAGAAATCATTGCAAATGCTGGTCAAAAAGGTGCCGTTACAATTGCTACGAACATGGCTGGTAGAGGAACTGATATAAAAATAAACGATGAAGTGAAGGAATTAGGTGGCCTATATGTAATAGGTACAGAAAGACACGAAAGTAGAAGGGTAGATAATCAATTAATTGGTAGATCAGGTCGTCAAGGTGACCCAGGAGAGTCAAGATTCTTTTTATCTTTTGAAGACGATGTTTTAAGACTTTTTGGTGGAGAAAGAATGAAAAGAATTATGGCAACTTTGAGAATAGAAGAGGGTCAGCCAATCGAACACAAACTATTATCAAATGTAATCAGAGATGCCCAGAAAAAAGTTGAAGGCATTCATTTTTCTATGAGAAAAAGGTTATATGAAATGGATTCTGTTATGGATAATCAAAGGAATTCAATATATAATCATAGAAACTGGATTTTAAAACAAGAAGATTATACTGAACATTTGAAAGAAATTTTTGAAGATGTAGCGGATAGGATATCTGAATCAGCGTGGGATGATAAAGCTGGTGTAATTAATAAAGATTACGTTAAAGGTAAACTTGAAAGTTTTTTAATTATAGCTGACATAAAATCTGAAAGTGTAAGTGAATTAAAAGAAGAATTAATGACTTTATTATGGGATAAATTTCGAGGTAAGAAGGAAGAATTTGGAGATCATTTCAACAAGATGTCTAAGTTCATCATGTTGAGAATAATTGATGACAAATGGAGATCACATCTAGATGCAATAGAACATTTGAAAGAAGCAGTAGGATTGAGAGCTTACGGCCAAAAAGATCCAAATATGGAATTCAAAAAAGAATCTTATTACATGTTTTCACAACTGGTCGACGATATTTACGATACAATAGTTGACTACTTGATGAGAATAACAAGAGTTGATCCCAACAAAGAAGAATCACAAGCTAAAAAGCAAACTGTTAATTTGAATTTTGTTCATGGAGATACCTCAGTTATTGATTCTCAAAAAAAAGGTCAAAAATCTAAAAAAAGCTATGCTGAAAAAAAAGGATTTAAAAGAAATACAAGGTTTAAAGTGAAGAAATAATGGGAGGAAATTTATGATTTCTTATGAAGACAAACTGAGATTAGAAGAAATTAAAAAGAAATTTGAGGACCTTAAAAATCTTTTTGATATAGAAAAATCAAAAAAAAGAGTTAAGGAATTAGAAGAAAAAATGGTTAAATCTGATTTTTGGAATGATCAGAATAAAGCACAAAAAGTATCAAAAGAAAGCCAGCATTTAAAAGACCAAATTGCAGAATTCAAAAAATTACAATCTATTTTTGATGATATAGATGTTGCAATAGAATTTTCTGATGAAGACCCTTCAATGGAAGATCAAGTTCAGACCCTATTGATTGAGGCAGAGAAGATGACTAAAAGTTTTGAACTTAGAATGTTGTTAAATGGTAAATATGATGATTCCAATGCTTTCTTAACAATTCATCCTGGAGCAGGAGGAACTGAATCACAAGATTGGGGCTCCATGCTCTTAAGAATGTACACAAGATGGTGTGAAAATAATAATATGAAGTACGAAACAATAGATTTTCAAGATGGAGAAGAAGCTGGCATAAAAAGTGCTACTATAAAAATTTCTGGAGATTTTGCATATGGAAAATTGAAATATGAGACAGGGGTACATAGATTGGTTAGAATATCTCCTTTTGATTCAAACGGTAGAAGACATACTTCATTTACTTCAATAAACGTAACTCCAGAAGTAGATGATGATATAGAAATAGAAATAAAAGATGATGAAATAAGAATTGACACTTATAGGTCTGGTGGAGCGGGGGGTCAGCACGTCAATAAAACTGACTCAGCTGTTAGAATTACTCATTTACCAACAGGGATTGTTGTAACAGCTCAAAACGAAAGATCTCAACATCAAAACAAAGCTACTGCAATGAAAATTTTGAAGGCGAGACTTTATGATCTTGAAATGAGAAAAAAGATGGAAGAGAAAATGTCTATTCATGGAGAGGTTAAAGATATATCTTGGGGCAATCAAATTAGGTCATACGTTTTGTATCCCTACCAAATGGTAAAAGACCATCGTACAGATTATGAAACATCAGATTCTCAGGGTGTTTTAGATGGAGAAATAGATGGTTTTATAGAATCCGAATTATTGTATTTTGCTGAATTACAAAAATAATATTTTTTTACAAATATGTTTTTTCCGGAAAATTTATATGTTATAAGAAAAAATATATAATATAAATGCTGGTCAGTTTGACATGTTTGTTAAGGTGGTGTATAATTATTGAGACAGTATAAAGATTATCACAGGAGTATTATGGTCAATGAGATAAATGATAACCTTATTACTAAAAAAGATGGAATATACGTTGACTGCACAGTAGGTGAAGGCGGTCATTCAAAAGCTATTTATAAATATACCGAAGGTAAATCTAAGATTATAGCAGTTGATATTGATTACGAAGTTCTTGAGATTGCCGAAAGAAGATTGGAAGATTTAGCTGAAAAAATAGAATTTTTTAAAGCTCCTTATCAGGACATTGATTTGGTATTGAAAGGGCTTGGTATAGATAAAGTTGATGGTTTTTTGATGGATTTAGGAGTATCTACTTTTCAATTAAAAGGTGAGGGCAGGGGTTTCACTTTTATGAATGATGAACCTTTAGATATGAGGATGGATACTGAATCAGCTTTAAACGCTGCTAAAGTAGTCAATGAATACGATGAAAAAGAGTTAGCTCGTATAATTTTTGAATATGGTGAGGAGTTCAAGTTTTCAAGAAGAATTGCTAAAAGTATTGTAGATAGGAGACCAATAAATACAACTTTTGAACTTATAGAAGCAATAAAAAAGGCTTTACCATATAATGAAATTAGAAGAAGAAAAAAGCATCTTGCTACAAAAACTTTTCAAGCGTTGAGAATAGAGGTTAACAAAGAGTTTGATAACATAAGAACTGCGTTGGATAAGTTTACCGAATTCTTGAATCCTGGGGGAAGAGTTGCAATATTGACTTTTCATTCATTGGAAGATAAAATTGTAAAACATTATTATAAAAATCAAGGAAATTATAAATTAGTCACAAAAAAACCTTTGTATCCTTCAGAAGAAGAAGTTGAAGAAAATCCAAGATCAAGAAGTGTTAAATTACGAGTTGCAGAATACTTAGGTTAATAGTGGTTTTTCATTAACGGGGGGCGGTAGTATGCCACGGTCTTATGAAAATCAAAAAAGTATAGAGAAAGTAGGTTCTGGTACTTTTTCGTTGGTATTAGTAGCTCTTATTTTTCTTATGGTGGTTCTGGGAACTATTTGGCTTTCTTTTGCAATTTATTTTGGGAAGGACATTGAAATGAATAAAAAGAACATAGAAGTAGCTACCATTAAATTGGAAAGTTTAGAGCAAAAAATTGAAAATGTTGATGAAAGAATCGAAAAGTATGCTGAAATTTTAAAAGATCTGGAATCTGGTGGGAACTGATGAAAATATGAAATTTAAATATTCTTTAACTCAAATGATATTTATTTTAGGTTATTTGGGTTTGATATTATTTGGTGTAATTTTTAATTCACCAAGTGAGAGTAATGTAAAGACAACAGTTAACAATCAAAAAGATTATAATTTAGCGACCCTTGTGGATAACAAGGGTCATTTTCTTGTTTACAATAAAAATAAATATGAGGTATGGATTGATTTAGAATTTATGAAAAAAAGAAACGAGTATTGGAACAATAAATCAACCTTAAACAGCAAATATTCTGATGATGAGCTGGAAAATAAAAAGTTTTTATTCTGGGGAGTTTATGACACTGAAGAAGAAGCAAAAGAAAGTTTAGGGGATATGAGAAGATTTGCAAATATTTATGTCAATCAAGAAAGAGTTTACAACAATTTGTTTTCTTACGATTCTCTTATTGGTAATTATAAGACGACTCAATATGGAATAGAAAAGTATTTACATGAAAATGGATTATTAAAAGAAAAGAGTACTATAAGACTTAGTTTGGACAATGAGTTACAAAATTATCTTTATTACGAACTAAAAAAAACAGTTGAAGAAAAAAAGGCTAATGGGGCAGTGGCAATAGTCATGGATACTAAAACAGGGAAAATAAGGGCAAGTGTTTCTATTTACCCTTGGAATTTGGGCTATATGGGTTATATAGAGCCAGGTTCAACTTTAAAACCAATGATTTATGCCTTAGCTTTAGATGAAAAAATAATAACAGAAAACGAAAAATTTGAATCTACATACAATTATAAACCTGAAGAAGATCTTAATTTTATTGTGACAGAATCTGAAGGATATGGATTAGGTGAGCTGAATATAAGAGACGCACTTATACTCTCATCAAATATATCAATAGCAAAAGTCATGAAAAAAATTAAAGAAGAATTTTCTAATGAATGGATATATGAACGTTTGATTAGTATGGGATTTGGTACTAAAACTGATGCAGAGTTTAAAGGAGAAATAGATGGTGTTTTGAAATATCCGGATAATTGGTATAGTATAACCCCTTATCAAATTGCTTTGGGCCAGGGTATAGGCGTTACACCTATTCAGTTGATTAGTACTTTTAATTCACTTGTAAATAATGGCATTTACAAAGAACCTACCTTTTTAGAGAATAAAGAAAGTGAAGCCAGAAGAATTTTTTCGGAAGAGATTTCAGAAAAATTAGTTGAATGGATGAATTACGTTACTATATCTGGTACAGCAAAACTTGCTTATAGAGAAGGTATGCTAATAGGCGGAAAAACAGGTACCGCCCAAAAAGCTATTGCTGGAGAAGGCTACAACGAAGAAGCGTATTATTCTCTTTTTGAAGGATATTACCCAGCAACTAATCCGAGGTACACATTTTTAGTGATTGTAGATAATCCTCAAGGAGAATTTTATGGAGGAGAAGTTGCTGCTCCGGTTGTCACAGAAGCATTCTACAAATATGAAAAAGATTTTTCAAACTTAGAAACCAAAAAGATAATTTTCAAAAATGTAATGCCAAATATTGAGGGCATGTATATACATGAAGCTGTTAACTTTTTAATAAGTGCTGGTGTTAGTAAAAATGATATAATAATTACTGGAAACGGGGATTACGTTGAAGAACAGTATCCAAAACCTGGAGTTTTAATAGATAAAAACAGATATTTTCAAATAAAGACAGCAAAAATGGAGTGATAAAATGGGTAGGGTTTTGATAGTTGGAAACTCTGAAATAAAAAAGAGAATGGAAATTGAAAGTAGAATTAAAAATGAATACGAACTACATACAATAACTCCAGAAAACTATTCAGAAAATTCTTTTTTACAAATATTTCAGATGGGGAGTATGTTTTCTAATCAAAAGATGGTTGTAATTAAGAACTTCAGTAAATTCAAGGACAAAGATAGGGAGATAATCGCTGAAAATATAATGAATAAAAACTCTCCCGTTGAAGAACTGATTATTACAACTGAAGATGAAAAAGAACTGAAAAGCCTTAAGAAAAAATTTGATAAAAATATAACAGCTAAACTTCCTGCACCATGGGAAAAAGATAATTGGAGAAAGTTTGTAAGGGAAGTCTTAAATAAATTCAACAAAAAGATGGAAAATGAATCAATAGACTACCTTTTGGAAATTCTTGGCCAAAACGACCTCTTCATATATGAAGAGATACAAAAGTTATCAATATACACTGATGAAGAGTTTATCACCTCCAAAGACATACAAGAAATAACGACACATTTTTCAATTCCTGAATTTGAAGACATTGGTTATACTATTTGTTTACAAAAAGAAGGAAAAGCAATTGAAATGATGAATGAATTGATGGAAGATCCACAATTTATAGCAGTAAAGTTTATAGGGTTTTTGAGCAGCTATTTTTATGATCTTTACAAAACTATGTATGTAATAACTGGAACAAAAAAATACACATGGCCAAATGTAGAGCGAATATCGAAGGAGATTAAAGTTAGTAAGCAACGAGTTAGATCTTTTTGTGGTGTTACTTTTAGCAACGATGAAATAACAAAGGTAAATATCGCAAGACTTTTAACAAGAAAAAATGTTGCTAAGATAATCTTTAATATAGAAAAATTGGAAAGAGAATTTAAATCGGTTGAAAATCAGAAAGTACCTTTTATAAAATTTATAAAGAATTCCATGTTTCATAAAAAAAATAATCCCTAAAATTTAGGGATTATTTTTTCACAGACAATGGAATGTTTATAACAGTTGTTGTCCCATATCCTTCTTTTGATTCCATGTGTATCGTACCTTTCAATTTTTTAATATTTTTTTTAACTATAGCTAAGCCAAGACCTGAACCAGGTTTATCCTTTGATAATCTGACAAAAGGTTTAAATATGTCCTTAAGCTTTTCTTCTGGGATTCCAGGCCCAGAGTCTTCAACTTTGATTGTGAACATTTTCTTTTTTTTATTATACGAAACTATTATGTCTACATACCCATAATCAGTGTATTTTACAGAATTACCAATTATATTCACAAATATCTGTCTAAGTTTTGTGGAATCTGTTTCTATATTTTCAGGAATTTCAGTTTCATATTTAATGTTTAACTCAACATCTGGGGACGTTATTGGCTCTACTATTGAAATTGAATCAAAAAGCAATTTCTTAAAATTGATTTTATCCACATTTATTTTCTGATCTTTGTTTAGTTTTTTAAATGTTGATATATCTTCAATCAAAGAGTTCAAATGTCTTGCTGAAGCGTAAATCTTTCTCATCATCTTTCTCATTTCTTCTGCAGTCATATCCGGATCAGACAACACAGTTTCTGAAAAACCTATTATAGAAGTTAAAGGAGTTCTAAGCTCATGAGTGATAAAAGATAGGTAAACAGAGTTCATTTCGTTTGCTTCTTTTTCCTTTTCTCTTAAATTCATGAGAGTCATGAAAGTACTTGCAAAATTACTGAAAGTTTTCAGAATTCTTTTGGATGTTTCGCTAAATTTTTTTACTTTGAAGTTATCTATATAAATATGCCCTTCTAATTTATTTTTAATTCTTAGCGGAACAATAAGGGTGACCAATTTTTCGTTTTTATTATGAAGCATTTGACTAGCTTTATAAAATTCAGATGCATTTTTGTTGAAGTTGGCAATGTCAAATGTTTCATGAATTTCTTCATCAAGATGTTGATATATGTAAGAATCGTCGAATGGTATTTCCATTTTGTTTAATACTTCATCATCATAACCATACCCAGCTACTGGTTTGTAAAGAGTCCCCTCTATCTTCCAAATTGAACCACATTCTGCTTCTTGAATACTTTTTATGGCAATATTCAATAGTTTTTCCATAAATGTTTTTTCATTTTCTTCACCGGAAAGAGTTTGAAAAAGCTGTGACATTTCTTCAAAACTCTCAATATAAGTTTTGATATCAATTTCTGTAGACATGGATAACCCCCTATATTTATTTAAATATATAAATATTATAGCATTTTTTAATAATAAATTACAAGTCTATTAAGAATATTATTTATTATTAAAAAGTATATTTTTGTGTTCTTTTCTCTCCTTTTCGTTTTTTTCTACAAAAATACTTTTTCCGTTGTCAGGATTTTTTTCTGTATAGTACATAGTTGTAGATTTGGTTGAAGGAGTTGGAGTAAATATTTGGATATCTTCAGGTTGAAATGGGAAAAATTTGTTGATATCCGAAGCCAGTTTTTTATCGGCTTTTTTCGTCGCTCCAGGATGTGCTGATATCAAATAAGCAGAAAATTTAGTGTTCAAGTTTTTTTCTTTTTTTATTTTGTTTAGCTTGTTTATAAAATTTTCTGTATGAATAAAATCTGGTTTATTCATTAGCTTTAGAACATTATTGTCTGAATGTTCAGGAGCTATTTTAAATCTACCAGGATTATGAAACTTCAGTAATTTATACAAAAATTCATCTCCATATTTCTCGTCTTTCTCTATAAGGTCGTATCTTATTCCTGAAGAAATGAAGACCTTTTTAACCCCATCAATTTTTTTTACATTTTCTAATAAATCTAAATAATTTTTATGACTGTGATTTAAACTTTTACAATATTCTATCCCAATGCATGACTTATTCAAACAAGCACCTGATTTAATTTTTTTCTTACAATCATCTCCATACATATTTGCAGTGGGACCACCAAGGTCAGAAATGTAGCCTTTAAAATCTTTTCTGTTTGTTAGTTCTTTAACTTCTTTTATAATTGATTCTTTTGACCTGCTTTGTATATATCTTCCTTGATGAAGGGCGATGGCACAAAAAGAACATTCTCCATAACATCCTCTGTGTGTTGTTATTGATGTTCTAACAGTATCAATTGATTTGACGTATCCTTTTTTAAGCTCTTCTGGTGCTACTTCTTTTGTGTAGTTTAAAGAATAAACTTCATCCATCTCACTTTGAGACAGAGGAAGTTGAGGTAAATTTTGAACTACATATCTATTTTGATGTTTTTGGAGAAGTATTTTAGATTGATAAGGATCGACATTGTTGTAAAATGCGTTGAAAGCTTCAATGTATTTTTCTTTGTTTTTGGATACCTCTTCATAAGAAGGTATTTCTACATATTTTTCTTCTTTCAAAACATCATTTTTCTTTAATTGATAAACGACTCCTCTGAGGGATTTGCAATCATCTATTGTTCCTTTATTTTTAAATATTTCACCAATTTCAAAAATAGTTTTTTCAGCCATACCATACACCAATAGGTCTGCTTTAGAATCAAGTAAAATGGAATGTTTTACTTTGTTTTGCCACCAATCGTAATGAGCAAATCTTCTCAAACTGGCTTCAATTCCTCCGATTATAACAGGTTTTTCTTTGTTAAATTGTTTAATAAGGTTAGTATAAACTATGGTTGCCCTGTCAGGCCTTTTTCTGAAAGAACCTTCAGGAGAATAAACGTCAGAATTTCTCTTTTTTTTGGACGCTGTGTAGTTAGAAACCATAGAATCCATATTTCCAGCACTAACTCCCCAAAAATATTTTGGAATACCAAGTTTTGAAATATCCAAGGTATCTTTCCAATTAGGTTGAGAAATAACCCCAACTGTAAGTCCAACCATTTCTTTTAAAACTCTTGCTATAATAGCCATTCCGTAAGAAGGGTGATCAACGAAAGAATCACCGTTTACAAGTATAACGTCCAACTGTTTTAAACCCATTTTTTCCATATCGTCTTCATTTGTTGGTATATCAAACATATTTACACCTTCTATATTTTATAAATCAATTCTATTATATATCACTTAAAATAAATTGAAAAAACCTTCCCGCAAAACGAGAAGGTTTATGGCGGGGACGACGAGACTCGAACTCGCGGCCACCGGTGTGACAGACCGGCATGATAACCAGCTTCACCACGTCCCCAAAATTATTTAAATCCGTAAGATATTTTATCAGAAATAATGTGATTTGTAAAGGTCTTTGAAATGATTTAATGTAACGATTTATTTAATTTTGATATTGTTTCCGTTTAATATTACTAAAAAAATATATGTTATAATTTTTATTGAGAGATTTTTTGAGAGGTGGGCTATGAAACTTTATTTGTCAGATTTACATATAGGTGATGGAAATCTTAGAGATGATTTTGTTTACGATAAAAAATTAATAGATATACTAAACGATCTTAGCAAAGAGAAAAATCCAGAGATTAATTTTGTTGGAGATTTTATTGAAATGTATGATTTATCAAACGACTTTGAAATGAAAGGTAGCCTACAAGAATACGTTGAATCTTATGACTACAGTTTGTTGGATAAAATAGAAAGAGAACATTTAGAGCTTTTTGAATTTATCAAAAAAATATCAAATAAGACAAAAATAAGATACATTGTTGGTAATCATGATTATTATCTGTTATTTGATCAAAAAATGAGAAATAAAATTCAAAATATGATGGGGAATGTGGAAATTGTTCCATATTATTATGATGAAAAATTTGAAATAATGGCAATTCACGGGAACCAATTTGATTCTGTAAACAGAATAATATATGACGATGAAAATAGATTGGTGCCTTCTTTTGGAGAGTATCTTCTTAGGTATATGAATCACAATTTTAATATTGAGATAAGTAACATATTACCAGATGATTTGCTTTCAGATTATGACAATATTTCACCGTTATTAGATGTTTTTGAGTGGTTGGAATATATTAATGAAAGATATTCCATTGGTTATGATTTGAAGCAAAAATGGGCGAGGCATTTTGTTAATTTTATTAAGACGGATCAGATAAAAAAGTGGTTGAAAATAAACTTTCCAAAATATCACATGTTTACCAATTTATTTGTAAATAATATTGGAGGTTTGGAATTGGGGCAAGCTCTTGTAAGAATGATAATGTCCTTTAGGGACATAAAAAAATCAGATGCTCTTTTGAAAAGATCAAAAAAGTTGTTAAAGGATAAATTCTATATCCCTAAAAAATATTTAATTGGGTATTCAGATGAAGATATTGATATACCTAACCATAAAATAAAAGGGCTAATAATGGGTCATAATCACAAGCCGAGTTTCAACATCATTACAAAGAATAAAGTTAAAAAATTTTATGGGAATACTGGGGCGTGGAAACATACTGTTACAAAGAACAAAGGGATAAACAATAAAGAGTTTATCAGAAAGACAACAATATCATATATTTTAATAGAAGAAAATAGAAAAAATTTAGATGTAAAACTACATGTAGAACAACTATATTGATTGGAGGAATAACATGAAAAAAAAATTATTATTGTTTATTTTGAGTGTTTTGTTTATTTCTGCTTTTGCGTTGAATTTTTATAATCCACTGGGTCCTTCATTATTACCAGCTGCTGGCTTATACATTGAACCAATTGAAGGGTTAGAGACAAAGTTTTGGAGAAGTTTAGATGAAGCACAGACTCTTGTGATAAAAGAACAAGCTGATTTTATAGTACTTCCTGTTGCTTTTGGTGTTCAACTTATGAATAGAGATGTAAATTATAAATTAGCAGGGGTTTCGCTTTGGAAAACATTTTCTTTAATATCTTCAAAAGACGTTAAATCAATAGAAGACTTAGAAGGGAAAACAATTTATACAATTCAAGGTCCTGGCCAAACTGCAGATTTGGTGTTGAAAATATTAAAAGAAGAAAGGAATTTAGATGTGAATATTCATTATATTACAAATGGTGCAGATATAATACAACTCTTAGCTTCTGGAAAAGCAGATTATGCAGTACTACCAGAACCATTTGCTTCACTTGCAGAAGTTAAAACACAAGGAAATGTAAAGGTAGTAATGGATATAGAGCAATTGTACTCTCAGTTAACCAATTTACAACCTATTATTCCTATTACGGGTTTATTTGTAAGAGGAGATATTGAACATAACGAGGCAAAAAAAGTGATAGATGCCTATTCAAACTCAGCAAATTTGTTTTTTAACAATTATAACAATGAAGCAATTGAATATGTTGTTGAAACTATGGGTGGAAAAATGCCCAAGCCAGTAATGCAAAAAGCCGCTGAAAGATCTATAATTAAGTACGATGTTGATAAAGAAACTATAAACAGTTTTTTAGAAGTAATAAAAAATTATGGAATTATAGATAAAATTCCCGAAAATTTGTATTATTGAATTGATAGATTTTAACATTTTTAAAAAAACGTTTTTATATTCATAGTTACAATTTAACACATTTAATATATAATTAAAAAGAGGATTTATCATAATATTAATAGTGCTGAAATTTTTTTCAATTTATTATACATAATTGCTAAATAGATTACACGTTATTTATAAACCACTCACGGGAGGGAAGAAAATGGGAAAAAAATATGTTTATTCCTTTGGAAACGGAAAAGCAGAAGGTAATGGGAAATTAAAAGATCTTTTAGGCGGTAAAGGTGCAAACCTTGCTGAAATGTCTTTAAGAGGAGTTCCTGTACCACCGGGATTCACTATTACAACTGAAATGTGTAGACTTTACTGGGAAAATGGACAAGTTATCCCAGAATACTTGAAAGAAGAAGCAGAAGCAGCTTTAAGAAGGGTTGAAGAACTTTCAGGTAAAAAATTTGGAGATCCAAGCAATCCTTTGTTAGTATCAGTTAGATCAGGTGCTGCAATTTCTATGCCTGGTATGATGGATACAATTTTAAACTTAGGATTAAACGACGAAGTTGTTGAAGGATTGGCAAAATTAACAAATAATAAGAGATTTGCATGGGATGCTTATAGAAGATTTATGCAAATGCTCGGTGATGTTGCTTTAGGTATCGAACATGAAAAATTCGAGAAAAAATTAAACGAAGTTAAATCAGAAAAAGGTGTAAAAAATGATCTTGATTTAGATGCAGACGATTTGGCGAAAGTTGTAGAAAAATATAAAGAACTTTACAAAGAAGAAGGTAAAGAATTCCCACAAAAACCTGAAGAACAATTATGGATTGCTACAGAAGCAGTATTCGCTTCATGGAATAACAAAAGAGCTATAAAATACAGACAAATTAACGGCATGGATAAAATGGGTCTTTTAGGTACAGCTGTAAACGTACAAATGATGGTATTTGGTAATATGGGAGACGACTCTGGAACAGGTGTTGCTTTTACAAGAAACCCAAATACTGGGGAAAATGAAATTTACGGTGAATACTTATTAAATGCACAAGGAGAGGACGTTGTTGCTGGTATAAGAACACCTAAAGACATATCAACATTAGAAAAGGACAACAAAAAAGCATATGATAAATTAATTAATACAATGAGAAAATTAGAAGCAGCATTTAAAGATATGCAAGACATAGAGTTCACTATTGAAAAAGGTGAATTATACTTCTTACAAACAAGAAATGGTAAAAGAACTGCAACAGCTGCTGTTAAAATAGCTGTTGATATGGTTGAAGAAGGATTAGTATCCAAAGATATTGCTGTAACAAGAGTTAAACCAGCAGATATAGAAAAATTATTGCATCCAGCATTTGATAAAGAAGAGGTAGAAAAAGCAAAATACTTTGGGAAAGGTCTTCCTGCTTCGCCAGGTGCTGCAACAGGTATAGTAACATTCACACCTGAACACGCTGAAGAATTAAAAGCAGAAGGTAAACAAGTTATTCTTTTAAGACCTGAAACATCGCCAGAAGACATTGGTGGTATGGATGCTGCTGAAGGTATCTTGACTTCAACAGGTGGCATGACATCTCATGCTGCTGTTGTTGCAAGAGGAATGGGTAAAACAGCTATAGTTGGTGCTGAAGAAATAGTTATCAACCCTCAAGAAAGAACGGCTAAAGCAAATGGAATCACAGTTAAAGAAGGTGACTGGTTATCAATAGATGGAACTGAAGGTAAAGTATATGTTGGTAAAGTAAAAACAATAAAGCCAACAGGGCTTGAAGGCGACATAAGAAAATTGTTAGATTATGCTGATGAAGTTGCTGACTTGGGAGTAAGGGTTAATGCTGATACCCCAAAAGATGCTGAAATTGCAAAAGGATTTGGAGCTAAAGGTATAGGGTTATGTAGAACAGAGCACATGTTCTTTGGTGAAGAAAGAATTAATAAAATGAGAAGAATGATCGTGTCAAAAACAAAAGAACAAAGAGAAGCTGCATTAAAAGACTTATTGCCTATGCAAAAAGATGACTTCAAAGGCCTGTTCGAAGCTATGGAAGGTTATGCAGTTACTATAAGATTGTTAGATCCTCCATTGCATGAATTTGTTCCACACGAAGAATCAGCTATAAAAGAAGTTGCTAAAAGTGTTGGAATAACAGAAGAAGAGTTAAGAGACATTATAGAAGATTTACATGAATCAAATCCAATGATGGGGCATAGAGGTGTAAGATTAGCTATTACTTACCCTGAAATTGCAGAAATGCAAGTTAAAGCAATAATGCTTGCTGCCATTGAAATGGTTAAAGAAGGAAAAACAGTTAAGCCAGAAATTATGATCCCGTTGGTTGGAAAAGTAAATGAATTTACTCTTCTAAAAGAAAGAGCTGAAAAAGTAATTAATGATTTATTATTAGAACATCAAATCGATGTTGAATACAAAATTGGTACAATGATAGAAATTCCAAGAGCTACTGTAACAGCAGACGAAATTGCTGAACATGCAGACTTCTTTAGTTTTGGTACAAATGACTTGACACAAATGACTTTAGGATTTTCAAGGGATGACTATGGGAAATTCATTGGTGAGTATGTTGAAAATGGAATTTATGAGTCAGATCCTTTTCAACACATCGATAGAAACGGTGTAGGTAAATTAGTTAAAACAGCTGTAGATTTAGGTAGAGGCTCTAACCCACGAATAAAATTGGGTGTTTGTGGTGAACATGGTGGAGACCCTGAATCAATAGAATTCTGTCACTTAGTAGGTTTAGACTACGTAAGTTGTTCTCCATACAGAGTTCCTGTAGCAAGATTAGCTGCTGCACAATCAGCTGTTGAATTTAAAAGAGGAAAAAAAGTAAATAAGTAATTTGTTAAATACATAAAGGTGGGGAATTTATCCCCACTTTTTTATTATTAAATGCTACTGAAGCATGAAAAATGGTTGAAACTGAGGTTGAAAAATTTTTCATATACTTTTATAATAGTATCAGTATAAAAAATATGATATGTATTTATCAGGAGGTAAAATATGGAGTTATCAGCTATTTTTTCTTTTTTTTCTAATAGTGGATTTGCATTTTTAACATGGCAGGGTGCTTTTATGATTGGCTTAGGTGGGTTAATAATATGGGTAGCAATTGCAAAACATGCTGAACCTCTTTTATTAATACCTCTGGGTTTTGGAATGATAATGGCGAACATTCCCCCAGAAGCAACAGGGTTACTTAATCCACCAACAGATGGGCAAGTGGGAGGACTTTTGTGGTACATTAAACAAGGTATGGATTTGGGTATATATCCACCTTTAGTTTTCTTAGGGATTGGTGCTTTAACTGACTTTTCATATTTGATAGCTAATCCTAAATTAATAATTTTAGGAGCTGCTGCTCAAGTCGGTATATTTATAACTTTCATATCAGCTACAACTTTTATGGGCTTTGATTTATTTGAAGCTGCTGCAACAGCTATTATAGGTGGTGCTGATGGTCCAACCTCAATTTACATTGCAACCAAGTTTGCTCCGCAAATATTATCAGTTATAGCAGTAGCAGCATATTCTTATATTTCATTAATTCCGATTTTACAACCTCCTGTTTCAAGGTTATTGACTACCAAAGAAGAAAGAAAAATTAAAATGAAAAAATTGAGGACAGTTAGTAAAAAGGAAAAGGTAATATTCCCAGTTTTAACAACTTTAATAGTTGCTCTATTTGTCCCTCAAGCATTACCTTTAGTTGGTATGTTAATGCTTGGGAACCTTTTAAAAGAATCTGGAGTTACAGCAAGATTAGCTGAAGCGGCTTCAAGGTATATATCAGACACTGTAACAATTTTACTTATGGTATCTGTAGGTGCTTCTGCTACAGCGGAAATTTTCTTAACGGTTGATACCTTAAAAATTTTAGCTTTGGGGGCTATAGCTTTCATAATAGCAATGTCATCAGGTATATTTTTTGCAAAACTTATGAACCGTTTTTCAAAGGAAAAAATCAATCCTTTGATTGGAGCAGCTGGTGTTTCAGCGGTTCCAGATTCAGCAAGAGTTGCACAAACTATTGCTCAAGAGGATGACCCAAATAATTTTATTTTAATGCATGCAATGGGTCCTAATGTTGCTGGAGTAATTGGTTCTGCAGTAGCAGCAGGCGTTTTCATAAATTTAATAGCATAATTTATTGGAGGTGTAGTAATGCCAACCAAAAAAAGTTATATTGTAGAAATAAACAGGGGATATTGTAAAAAATGTGGCCTTTGTTATTGGGTTTGTCCTGCGCAAACTATTATTGGGGGAGATTATGGAAGGCCTGAGATTCCAGATCAAGATAAATGTATAGGATGTATGCAATGTGAAAGAATATGTCCTGATTTTGCAATAAATGTTGTAGAAAAACAAGAAAAAGATAATAATGAGTAGGGTGGTGTTTTAAATGGGGAAAATGTATTTCATGCAAGGTAATGAAGCCGCAGCAAAAGCAGCTATAACAGCTGGATGTAGGTTTTTTGCAGGATATCCTATTACTCCATCCACTGAAGTTGCAGAAACAATGGCCAGAGAACTTCCAAAAGTTGGAGGGACATTTATACAGATGGAAGATGAAATAGCCAGTGCAGCAGCTATAATTGGAGCTTCTTTAGCAGGTAAAAAATCTATGACTGCAACTAGTGGACCAGGGTTTTCATTAATGCAAGAGGCTCTTGGTTACGGAATAATGACAGAAACTCCTTGTGTTTTTGTGGATGTTATGAGAGGGGGGCCAAGCACGGGAATGCCTACAAAGCCTGCACAAGGCGATATCATGCAAGTTAGATGGGGAACTCATGGAGACCATCAAATTATAGTAATTTATCCATCTACGGTTGAAGAAGTTTATAAACATACTATAACTGCATTTAACTATGCTGAAAAGTATAGAACGCCAGTTGTGTTATTGATGGATGAAACTTTAGGACATATGAGAGAAAGTTTTTATCTTGATTATGAAGACGAATATCCTGAAAATATTGAAAGAATTAAAGAAAAAGACATTGAAGATGAAGAGCTATTCCATCCTTTTGATGTAGAAGATTCTGCAGCGATTAATCCTTTAGCAGAAATGGGTAAAACAAGATTCCATGTATCAGGATTAGTTCATGACGAAACGGGATTTCCAGTTAGAAATCCAAACATGTCACAAAAGATGATAGATCATTTGGATTCAAAAATCAGATTATACACTGAAGAAATTTCAATTTACGATGAATACATGCTTCATGATGCTGAGATAGTTGTTGTTGCTTATGGTTCCACAGCAAGAAGCGCTCTAAGGGCTGTTAAAAAAGCTAGAGCTGATAAAATTCCTGTTGGATTGTTTAAACCAATAACAATGTGGCCAGTACCGACATCAAGAATAAAAAGGATTTTTAGAAATTCAACAGCGGTAATTGTTCCTGAATTGAATTTAGGGCAATACGTACATGAAATGTCTAAATTGAACAAACAAAATAAACACATAGAATCCTTGACTAAGACAAACGGTGAACTTTTTACACCAGACGAAATATTAAAATCTATAATAAAAACATGGATTCAAATAACTGAAATGTGATCATATTTTTATTTTTAAAAAACTTCGGGTATAATTAGTATTGTATCCGAAGTTTTTTTCTAGAGGGAGATAATATGAATTTTAATTATGAAAAATATAAACATAGAATAATTGCAGCGTACATAGATCCAGGATTAATGTATTTATTAAATAGCTTGGATAAAAATTTTTATAGTTCTTTTGGAATGGATATTTACTTACATGAAGATTCAGAAAAAGTACCAGAAACTGTTTACCAAATGATAAGGGCTAATCAAGCTTTTAACTCTTTTAACTTGAAAAAAGTTGTTGAGATTGGCAATGAATACGAACAGAGAATATACTTCTATTCAGATGAGAAAACAGTAGAAATACCATATGATGTGTTGGTTAAAGAAATTAATGAGTCAATATCGTATATTATAAAAAAATCTTCAGATATCGTAGCCTCTGTTATCACAATGTGCCTTTTAAGAGGTAGTAAATTAGCACACATTTTGAACAATATCAACATGATTGTAGAAGAATCGACGAAAATCGAAACCACAATAGACAAATTAATATTTTCAATCTTGACTGGTATAACAGCGGGTTTTGGCGGGGCTTTTAATAGAGCGATACTTTTTAAAAAGGTGGGAGATAAGTTCAAAGTTCTTAGAGCAATAGGGGATAAAGATATTGAAAGCGCCAAAAAGTCCTGGAAATCTTTTACAGACTTGAGGGTAGACATTTCAACTACTTTGGAAAATTACGATCCAAACTTCTTTTCAGATTTTGAAAGGGATATAGTAGATGTGACTTTAGATGAAGATGAGATTTTGAACAACGAATTTATGAACGAAGCAATAGAAGGCAACAAGGCAATAAAAATACCCGGAAGCCTTGTAGAACATTTAGCTTCCAAAAAATTAAATATAGTTGGAGAAATAGCTTTTAGTCCTATTATATTTGATGATAAAATCTTTGGGTTTATCTTATGTGATAACAGGTATAATTTTAAACCTATAACAGAAGAACAGCTTGAAATATTAGACTATTTATCAAAACAAGCTTCTATCATTTGGGAAAATAAGATATCTGTAGAATCTTTGAGATTTGAGGCAGGCCAAGATATTCTTACAAAGTTTGGAAATAGAAACAGTTTTGAAAAATATTTAGACAAAATAACCTTATCAAATGAAGAGAATATAGGAATAATAATGATAGATATAGACGATTTTAAGAAAATAAACGATAAATTCGGACATGATTATGGGGATAAAATTTTGATGGAATTTTCAGAGATTGTTTTTAAGCATATAAGAAGATCTGACCATATATTTAGATATGGAGGAGATGAATTTGTTCTTTTTTTGAATGATGTGAATGAAGAAATTATGTACGATATAATAAAAGCAATTCAAATGGACTTTAATGGATCGACAGAGGCGTCTTTTTCAGCTGGAGCTGTTTACAAAACTAATGAAAATATCTATAATTGTGTAAAAAGAGCAGATGAGTTTCTTTATGACTCAAAGAGAAAAGGTAAAAATAATATAACTTTATTATAATATTTATTTTGAAAAGAATTAATTGTATGGTAAAATATATATAAGAATTTACACATGAAGGGGGAAAGCTCGAGATGGAAATTTTAAAAGTCAGTCATTCTTCAGCGCCAAATAAAGTTGCAGGGGCAATCGCAGGAGTTCTTTCAAAGACTGATGAAGTTGAAATTCAGGCTATAGGAGCCGGGGCTGTAAACCAAGCAGTTAAAGCAATTGCAATTGCGAGAAGATTTATTGAAAATGAACAAAAAGAAATATATGTTATTCCAGGATTTGTTGAAGTGGAAGTTGGTGAAGAAACAAGAACTGGAATAAAATTTAAAGTAGCTGTTAAACAGGTGGAAGAACCAAAAGAATGATTGATGAAAAAATTATTACTGAAATAGTCGCCGCGTGTAATAGAGACACGCGGCTTATTGTAATAATACGTGATGTTTTAAATATGACAAAAAAGGGTAGGAATGAATTAAGGGAAAAAGCTTCAAAGCTTTTGTATTCCAGTAATGAAACAGACAAAGAAGCATTGAAATTTTATTATCTGGTTACTGAGGATGGAGTTGCCGAAGAAATAGCCAGGAGGTTGGTAGATAATGGATAAACCAAAATTTGTTGGTGGCCAGGCAGTTATAGAAGGAATAATGATGAAAGGAATTCATACTGTTGTGGCTGTAAAAACAAAAGAAGGAAAAATAGCTATAAAAAAATTAAAAGATAAATCCTGGGGGTTTATAGAAAAAATACCCCTGATTAGAGGATTTTTTGTTCTTTTACATGCAATGATAACCGGAATGACTGCTTTATCTTATTCTGCAAAGATGTCTGGAGAAGAAGATGAAGAAATAACCAATAAAGATATGGTATTTGCTATTTTAATAGCTGTGGTTGTTGCAGCAGGAGGATTTGGCGTATTACCGGTCCTAATAGCAAAACCTTTTAACATTCAATCGGAGTTTTGGTTTGCAGTTTTAGAAGGTGTGGTTAGAGCCGTATTGGTAGTTGGTTATATCTATGTAATATCTCTAATGAAAGATATAAAAAGGGTTTTTGAGTATCATGGTGCAGAGCATAAAAGTGTATATACTTATGAGAATAATAAAGATTTAACTGTAAAGAATGCAAAACCTTATACCACATTACATCCAAGATGTGGAACAAGTTTTATATTGCTGACAGTTTTTGCGTCAATAGTGGTATTCTCAATATCAGGTGGATTAGGTTGGAGTTCTATGTGGGAAAAGATTATCTCAAGAGTTGTTCTTCTCCCATTGGTAGCTGGCCTTGCTTATGAATTTCAAAGATTTACGGCGAAGATTATTAATACAAAAATAGGTAGGGCGCTTGCCTTTCCAGGTTTGATGATGCAAAAGATTACAACAAAAGAACCAGATGAAGAACAATTAAAAATAGGTTTAATTTCACTTAAATACGCTTTGGATGAAAATTTTGATGGTGAAGTTCAAATAAATCTTGAAGAACAGACTTTATAAGTCTGTTCTTTTTTCTTTATTTTTAATTAGCTATAATTTTAGATGAATAATATCGATAACCAGTTATTATTTTAACAAATCTCTATTTTGAAGAGATTTTTTTTTGGTGTATTATATTAATACCGTGAACGTTACCGTTAAAGAGGTGATTCTTTTTGAAACAAAAAAAATACGTTACTATCAAAGATATTTCAAAAGCTGTTGGAGTTTCCATAAATACAGTTTCAAGGGCTTTAAATGATAAACCAGATATAAATGAAAAAACAAAGGAAAAAATATTAGAAAAAGCAAAAGAATTGGGGTATATAAAAAATTCTTTTGGTTCAATATTAAAAACTCAACGTTCTAAGATAATCGGTGTGATAATACCTGATTCATCAAATCCTTTCTTTTCTGAAGTTTTTAAAGGAATAGAAGAAGAGGCAAGAAAAAATGATTATCAAACGATGATAATAAACACTGAAGGTAAATACTCATTTGAAGAGAAAGCTATTTCCACTTTGATTGAGAGACGAGTGGACGGAATATTACTTTTCCCTATGCAGAATAAATATGAAGATATTGAAAAGCTTCTTACCAAAAAGTACCCTGTAGTTCTTGTCGGTAGAGGAGTTGAAAATTGGAATGTTGATGAAATTTATAATAACGAAATAAAAGGTGGTTTTTTAGCAACAGAACATTTGATCAAAAAAGGTTGTAAAAAAATAATCATGATTTCTGCAGAAAAGTTTAATACTGCGGGTAAAAATAGAGAGTTAGGATATCTAAAGGCTTTAGAAGAGAACAAAATTGAATATAAGAATATAGTCAATATTAATAAATTGCATGAAGGATTATACTTTGAAGAAGGAGAAAATATAGTTCAAAAAATTGTAGATAAGGAAAAAGTAGATGGAATATTTTGCTATAATGATTTAATAGCTTACGGAGCCATTGAAAGCTTAAAAAAGAAAAACATAAATGTTCCAAATGATGTTAAAGTAGTTGGATACGATGACATACGTTTTTCTAAAATATTTTCTCCATCTCTTACAACTATTTTTGTTAATAAGATCAAAATGGGAAAAGAAGCTTTTAACATGTTGAAAAGGAGAATAGAAAATATAGATTCAACAACTATGCAGATAACTTTGGATGTTGAATTGATAGAGAGAAAATCAACTGAATAAGAGGTGAAAAAAATGGCTGAGTTACGATGGAATCCTTTGTTGAAAACATACACAATGGTTGCAAATAACAGGCAAAAAAGGCCTCATCTTCCAAAAGATTGGTGCCCTTTTTGTCCGGGAGAAGCAAAAAATGTACCCGATGATTATGACGTATTAAAATATGACAACGACTTTCCAGCTTTAAAACAAAATCCAGATATACCTGATCTTGAATCAGAGAGTGTTTACAAAGTAGAAAAAAATTATGGAAAGTGTGAAGTTATTCTATATTCACCTGATCATTATATAACTCTTCCGGAATTACCACTTTGGCATATAGAGAAATTAGTGAATTTGTGGATTGAGAGAAATGAAGAATTATCAAAAGACAGGAAAATAAAATATGTTTTTCCTTTTGAAAATAGAGGAGAAGAAGTTGGAGTTACAATGCCACATCCACACGGACAACTCTATGCATATTCTTGGATCCCATTAAAAATTAAAATAGAATTGGATAGTTCTAAAGAATATTATGAAGAAAATAAAAAATGTTTAATTTGTGAGATGAATGAAAAGGAAACAGATTATAAAAAAAGAATTCTTTACGAAAACGAATCATTTTTAGTTTATTTACCATTTTTTACAGATTATCCATATGGCGCTTTTATTGTAGCTAAGGATCATATATCTAATTTTGTAGATTTTAGCTCGAAGCGAAAAAAAGATTTGGCAAAAGCCTTGAAGATTTTAACGGGAGGATTTGATAGTATGTTTCATAAAAAATTTCCATACATGATGGTTATTCATCAAACTCCCGTTAATTCAGAAAAATACAAAGATTCAGAAAAATATTATCATTTTCATATAGAATTTTACCCTCCGTTGAGAGATGAAAACAAAATTAAATGGTATGCTTCTTCTGAAATGGGAGCGTGGGCAGCAGCCAATACAATGGCTGTTGAAGATACGGCTCCAGTTTTAAAAAAGGCTATAGATAGCTATAGGGAAAAAGAAGGGATATAATGAATATTGTTGATTCATACAGAAGGTATTTTGATGAGCCTAGTCAAAAAGTCCAATTATATTTCGCACCTGGTAGGGTCAATTTAATTGGTGAGCATATAGATTATAATGGAGGAAATGTTTTTCCAGCAGCACTTTCAATTGGGATAACGGCTGCAGTTGGAAAAAGAAATGATGATCTTATAGTTATCAAATCTGAATCATTTGAGAATGAAGTTGTAATAGATCCCAAAGAAAAAATAGAGTTCGATCAAAAATATGGTTGGGGAAATTATGCAAGGGGAATGTATAAATTCATTGAAAACCCAAAAAAATCTTTAAATATATACTTGAAATCGAATCTACCAGATGGAGCAGGATTATCCTCATCAGCTTCGTTAGAAATGATAATTGGCTATATAATTTCTTCAGAAAGAAAAAATAATGATGATTTTAAAAAAAGGTTGTCTTTGTTGGGGAAAAAAGTTGAAAATGAATTTATTGGTGTCCAATCCGGCATAATGGATCAATTTTCAATAGTATTTGGGAAAAAAGATCATGGGATTTTGTTAGATACTCACAGTTTAAACTATGAATATGTTCCAGTATTTTTGAAAAATTATAAATTGGTAATAATAAATACTAACAAAAAGAGAGAATTATCTGGTTCATCTTATAATGAAAGAAAATATCAGTGTGAAAAAGCTTTTGAACTGATAAACTCAAAAAAAGATATAAATAACTTGTGTGAAGCAAGTATTGATGATTTGAAATATATAAAAGATCCCATCATTAGAAAAAGGGCAAAACATGTGATAACAGAGGAAAAAAGAGTTTTAGAATCTATAGAAGTTCTTAAAAAGGGCGATTTGAAAAAATTTGGAGAACTTTTAAACCAGTCGCATAAATCACTGAAAGAAGATTTTGAAGTTACAGGCATAGAACTTGATACAATAGTTAATTCTTCCCAAAAACAAGAAAGTTGTATTGGAGCAAGAATGACAGGGGCAGGTTTTGGTGGCTGTGCTATAGCTTTGGTAAAAGAAGATGAAATAGAAAATTTTGAAAGAAATATATCTAAAGAATATTTTGAAAAAATAGGATATAAACCGTCATTCTATATAAGTAATATTAATGATGGAGTTAAAAAATTAGGGGGGGATATTGATGGATAGACCAAAATTGCCTTTGTCAAAACAAATAGCATTTTCTATAGGCCAATTAGGTTGGGCTATTTTAATGGGACTAATTAATTCTTATTTAGTTTATTTTTATTCACCACCAGAAAGTGCAGAAATACCTTATTTTATTCCTCAAGGGAATATATTTGGAATTTTTACAATTATTGGATTAATAACCATTGCAGGAAGAGCGCTAGATGCTATAACAGATCCGTGGATTGCTACTTTATCAGATAGACATAAATCTCCAAAAGGTAGAAGAATTCCATTTTTAAAAATTGCAGTTATACCTTTTTCTGTTTTAACTGTACTGATATTCTGGCCACCAGTAGATTATATTAGTGGGTTTAATGTAGTTTGGCTAACTATCACATTATTGACTTTTTATATATTCTACACAATGTATGTTACTCCTTATTTTGCACTCATACCAGAATTGGGGAAAACTGCAAATGAAAGATTAAATTTATCTACATATATATCAGTTACGTTTTTTCTTGGAACTGCAGTAGCTTCTCAAGCAGCAATGATATGGAATAAATTAGCTGAAATGGGAATAGATAAGGTTTTAGCTATTAGATATACTTTTATTGGATTAGCTGGACTTTCTTTTTTATTTTTGATGTTTCCTATATGGTTTATAGATGAAAGAAAATATTCGGAATCAAAACCATCAGAAATAAATATGATGGAAGCTTTAAAATCAGCCTTTTCAAAAAAAGAATTTAGAGTTTTTGCTATTTCTGATCTTTCATATTTTTTAGCTCTGACCATTCTACAAACAGGTTTGATTTATTACATAACAGTTTTACTTGAGTTACCTGAAAGTTTATATTCAACAATATTTATTTTATTAGGAGTGTTGTCTTTCTTATTCTATCCATTTGTAAATTTAACTGCAAGAAAGATAGGTAAAAAGAAATTGATGATTATAGCTTTTAGTTTTTTCACAATCATGTACTTACTTGTATTCACATTAGGAATGGATATATGGTTTATACCTAATACTATTCAAATATATGTTTTAATAGCTTTAGCAGCATTTCCAATGGCAGTTTTTGGGATACTACCAAATGCAATTTTATCAGATATAGCTGAACATGATGCTGTCACTACAGGTAATAAAAAAGAAGCTATTTTTTATGGTGTAAGAACTCTTATGTCTAAAATAGGTCAAATGCTATCCATGTTTATATTTTCTTCTTTATTGTTATTTGGAAAAGATATTGGAGATTCATTAGGCATTAGGTTAACAGGGCCTGTAGCAGCCGCTTTCAGTTTATTAGGTTTAATATTTTTTTTAATGTACGATGAAAAGAAAATGCTTAGTGTTAATAAGAAAGATTAAAAATATATTCATTTTTGTAATTTATTATTCATAGTGAACGTTAACGTTAATAATTGAGAATAATTATGGCTAGATAGACTTATCTGAATTTGTAAATAGTTATTTAATATTGTAAGATTTTATTAAGAAATTCAATTTCACACACAGGGGGTGTAACAATGAAAAAGTTAACGTTAACTTTAACGATATTAACTTTGGTACTTTTTGTTTTTTCAGCAAGAACTTTGGTTATAAACTCATACATGTCAGATCCAGCACCTAAAGAAGTATTTTCTAAATTAGTTGCAGATTTTGAAGAAATGTATCCAGAAATTGATGTAACTGTTAATACTTTTGCACATGAAGATTTTAAAACACTATTAAGAACTTGGTTAGGTTCTAACAATGCACCTGATGTTGTTACTTGGTTTGCAGGAGAAAGAATGAGATATTTTGCAGAAAAAGGATTTTTGGAACCATTAGATGATATTTTTCCTAATGGTTTTGAAGAGGAATTCCCAGAAGCGTTTAGAACTGCATCGGCTTATCAAGACAACATTTATTTTATTCCTCAAAGCTGGTACTGGTGGGGAGTTTATTATAACAAAGCTGTATTCAAAGATTTAAGTTTAGAAATTCCAAAAACATGGAATGAATTTATGGCAGTAAATGAAACTTTAAAAGAAAACGGTAAAATCCCTATGGCTATTGGAACAAAATTTTTATGGACAGCCGGTGGATGGTTTGACTATTTAAATATGAGAATTAATGGCATCGAATTCCACACGGAATTTACAGCAGGTAAAGTTCCATTTACAGATCCAAGAGTTAAAAAAGTTTTTGAATACTGGAAAGAAATGGTAGATAAAGGATACTTTATTAATAATCACTCTGCATACAGCTGGCAAGAAGCTGCAAATAGACTTTTTACTGGAGAAGCTGGAATGTACCTAATGGGTCAATTTATAAAAGATGTTGCACCAGAAAATGTAAAAGACGATATAGATTTCTTTAGATTCCCAATAATAGACTCAAATGTAGGGGTTTATGAAGATACTCCAATTGATGGATTTATGGTACCAAAAAATGCTAAAAATATTGAAGATGCAAAATTGTTTATGAAATACATAGCTGGGAAAGAATCTCAACAGTATTTTGCTGATGAATTAGGTAGATTAGCTGCCAATAAAAAAGTTACTCCGCCAGATGCCCACGCACAAGCTGGTATGGATATGATTCTTGAATCAGATGGAGTTATGCAATTCTTTGATAGAGACATGGATCCAGAAATGGCAAATAATGCAATGAATGGATTTGTTGAATTCATGATGTTCCCAAACAGAATCGATGCAATTTTGGAAAACTTGGAAAATATAAGACAAAGAATTTATAATTAATAATTGCCAGGGGGATTAATCTCCCCCTATATTTTTAAGATTTAATGAGGTGATTTTATGCTCACTAAAAAGAGATGGTGGGTTCCATGGGCATTTTTAGCTTTACCACTTATAATGTATATAATTTGGGTATTAGTTCCAATAGGAAGAACTTTTATCTATAGCTTTTCAAGTTGGGACGGTTTGAGTAAAAATATAGATTTTATTGGTTTAGATAATTTTAGAATGTTGTTTGGAGACAGAATATTCATAACGGCTTTAATGAACAATATTAAATGGTTTATATTATTTATTATCATACCTGTACCAGTAGGACTTGGTTTTGCAATGCTTTTGGATATGAAACTACCTGGCAGTAAACTATTCAAAACATTAGTTTATTTACCAATGACATTATCATTTGTAGTAATTGGGACTATGTGGTCGTGGATATATGAACCACAATATGGAGCTTTGAACTCATTTCTTGATGCGATAGGGCTAGACTTTTTAATTACACCATGGCTTTCAGACCCTCAGGTTGTTACTTTTTCCCTTATATTTGCAGCTATTTGGAGGCAAATTCCGTATGTGATGGTTTTGTTTTTAGCAGGATTGAAAAATGTTAGCAAAGACCAAGTTGAAGCTGCCTATGTCGATGGTGCCAATGCTTGGCAGAGGTTTTGGAATATAATTTTGCCGGCCTTAAGGCCTTCTATGATAGTTGCAGTAACTGTAAGTATTATAGATTCTTTAAGAGCCTTTGATATTGTATTTGTTATGACAAAAGGAGGCCCTTTCCATAGTTCAACCGTTTTAGCAAATTTTATGTATATAGAAGCTTTTAACAATTACAGGATGGGGTATGGATCTGCAATAGCTGTTATACAATTTGCAATAACATTTGGGTTTATTATATTGTATTTACTAAATGTAATGAAAAACGAGGAGTGAGAAAATGAAAAATAGAAAATTATCAATTAGAATGATGTTTTACATATTATCGCTTTTAATAGTGATAGTTTGGCTTATCCCGTTTTTCATAACTACTTTTACATCTTTAAAATCGATGGATGAGATAATGGCTTCGACTTCATGGTGGAAACCACCTCAACAATTGGTATGGGAAAATTTTGCCAACTCTTGGGAACAGGGAAATATGAAAACTTATTTTAGGAATACATTCATAATTACAGTTCCTTCTGTAATAGGGACTTTATTTGTTTCAAGTTTAGGAGCCTTTTCTTTATCTTTTTATAAATTTAAAATGTCAAAAATAGTTTTGATCATATTTGTTGCGGGTATGCTTATACCATTTCAAATGTTATTGATACCGGTCTACAAGTTTTCTCAGCAGACTGGGCTTTATGACACTTTTCAAGGAGTTATACTTTTTCATGTAGCCTTTCAATTGGGATTTTGTACGTTTTTCTTGAGGAATTTCATGATAGGAATTCCAAAAAGTATTTTTGAATCAGCGAAAATGGATGGAGCTAATGATTTTACACTATATAGAAAAATTGCCCTCCCCCTTTCATTGCCAGCAATGGCAGCTTTGGGTATATTAGAATTTACATGGATATGGAACGATTATCTTTGGGCTTTAATACTACTTCAATCAGATAGTTTAAAACCAGTAACTTTGGGACTTGTAAATTTACAAGGTCAATGGGTTACAAGCTGGAATATTATATCTGCCGCATCGTTAATAGCAGCTATTGTTCCATTGGTAGTATTTCTACTTTTTCAAAGATATTTTATCGACGGTTTAACTGTTGGAGCAGTAAAAGGATAAAAAATAATGTCATCTCAAAGAGATGACATTATTTTTTATTTGTTATTTTATTTTAAAGAAAATAGCTGAAAGAGGCGGTAAATTTGATACTATAGAATTATCCCTTCCCTGCCATCTTATTTTTTCAGAAGTGACAGAATTTTTGATATCGTAACCACTCCCCCAAAAATCTTTTGAATCTGAATTAAATATCAATTCATATTGTCCTTCTTCTGGGACTCCTATTCTATAATTATCTCTTGGGACAGGTGTAAAATTAAATACACATAATATTTTTTCATCATTTGATTTTCTTAAAAAGGAAATAACACTATTTTCATTGTCACTAAAATCAATCCATTCAAATCCTTCATAATTAAAATCAATCTTATAAAAAGGTTCGTTAGTTTTGTATATGTTGTTCAAATATTTAACAAAATCCTTTGTTTTTTTATGGTTTTCGTATTGTAAAATATGCCAATCAAGAGAATGTTCGAAATCCCATTCTTTCCATTGGCCAAACTCTTGTCCCATAAATAATAGCTTTTTCCCAGGGTGAGCATACATATATGATAAATACAATCTGAGGTTTGCAAATTTTTGCCAGTCATCTCCAGGCATTTTATCTACCAACGATTTTTTGCCATAAACTACTTCATCATGAGAAATGGATAGGATAAAATTTTCAGAAAAAGCATACATAATTGAAAAGGTCAAATCATTTTGATGGTATTGTCTGTATATTGGTTCTTTTTTCATATATTCTAAACTATCGTTCATCCATCCCATGTTCCATTTCATTGCAAAACCAAGACCTCCGAGATCAACTGGTTTTGTAACTCCAGGAAAAGCAGTAGATTCTTCAGCTATAGTTAGTGTACCTGGGAAATATTTATAAGTAACAGAGTTGAGATGTTTTAAAAAATCAATAGCTTCTAGGTTTTCTCTTCCACCAAATCGATTAGGTATCCAATCCTTTCCCTCTCTTGAATAATCTAAATAAAGCATCGAAGCCACAGCATCGACCCTAAGGCCATCTATATGAAATTTTTTCAACCAAAATAATGCATTAGAAATTAAGAAATTTTTAACTTCATTTCTTCCGTAATTGAAAATATAAGTCCCCCAATCAATATGTTCACCAAGTCTTGGATCTAAATGTTCGTATAAAGCTGTTCCATCAAATCTACCCAGTGCGAATTCATCTTTAGGGAAGTGCCCTGGGACCCAATCAAGAATAATTCCAATATTTTCTTTATGGAGCAAGTCAACAAAATACATAAAATCCTCTGGAGTACCGAATCTACTTGTAGGCGCAAAATATCCTGTCACTTGATAGCCCCAAGACATGTCCAAAGGGTGCTCTGCAATAGGCATTAATTCAATATGAGTAAAACCATTTTCTTTACAATAATTTGCTAAATTTTTTGCTATATCTCTATAGTTAAGAAATTCATCATTTTCTGTTTTCATCCAAGAGTTTAAATGAACTTCGTATATACTCATAGGTTCTTCAAGCCAATTTGTATTTTCTCTTTTTTTTATCCACTGATCGTCTTCCCATTGATGTTTTCCTTCAAGATCGTATATTATTGAAGCATTTTTAGGTCTTTTTTCAAAAAAGTTTGCGTAAGGGTCTATTTTTAAAAGAATATAGTCTTCTTTAGTCTTTATTTCATATTTATATAAATCACCTTCAGATAAATTAGGAATAAAAATTTCCCATATACCAGAAGAACCAAGCATTCTCATTTGATGAACTCTTCCATCCCAATTGTTGAAATTTCCAACAACTGAAACCCTCTTTGCATTTGGTGCCCAAACAGCAAATAAAGTTCCTTTATGACCATTTATTTTCATGTTGTGAGAACCTAATTTATCATAAATTTCATAATGATTTCCTTCATTAAATAGGTGTCTGTCATAATCTGAAATCACAGGTAAAAATTGATATGGGTCTATTACTTCCCATTTGTTTCCCTCGTAATCAGTGCATTTAAACTTATAATTTACAATGTCAACATTTGGAATATACAACTCAAAAAGACCTGAATCGCTTATTTTTTTCATATATCTTCTGAATTTTTTTGAGGTAACCTTTACTTCTTTTGCAAATGGTTGCATAGTCCTAACGACTACTCCTTTTTTATATTTGTGCATTCCCAAATACACATAAGGGTCGTGTAGATTACCATTTGATAAGTTAAAAATTTCTTCTTGACTCAATATAGCCATAAAAATCCTCCCCTTTAAAAGCTTATAAT
>Ga0182234_10075_pt1 | contig 47781 bp, 43 predicted proteins | sample hydfratesGB_TM_A_FD_145595 | JGI IMG/M metagenome (GOLD analysis project Ga0182234, IMG submission 145595) | Subsurface microbial communities from deep shales in Ohio, USA - hydraulic fracturing test GB_TM_A | ecosystem: Environmental > Aquatic > Deep subsurface > Shale gas/oil reservoir >...
ATAGAAAGGGAAATAATAGGATAATTGTTTCTCCAGGTGCCAATTATGAGCTGCTTCCAGAAAAAATAGAAAAAATTAAAGATAAAATTATAGAAGCTGAAATTATTCTTTTGCAGTTGGAAATTCCGCTTAATACTATTGAAAGAATTGTAGAAATTGCCTCAAGAAACAAGACAAAGATTATATTAGATCCAGCACCAGCTCAGAAATTATCAGATAGTATTTTAGAAAAAATAGATTATTTACTGCCGAATGAAGGTGAATTAGATTTATTATTAAAAGATGTAAAAGCAAAAAGCCGTTCTGAAAAAATAAAGATTCTTCTTAAAAAAGGTATAGAAAATATTATCGTTACTGAAGGAGAAAAAGGGATTAACTATTACGGTCAGGAAAAAGAGATTCATTTAGATACATTAAAAGTTAAGGCAGTTGATACAACAGCAGCAGGAGATGTGTTTGCAGGAGCCTTTGCTGCTAGTTTAATAGCAGAAAATGAACTAAAAAAAGCACTAGAGTTTGCTGTTCAGGCTGCAGCCTATTCAGTAACTAAAATAGGAGCACAAAGTTCTATTCCAGATAAAAAAGAATTAACTGAATTCCTTGCAGAAAGGAGCAAATAAGATGAAAAAAAATGGAATAATTAATAGTGAATTAGTTAGAGTGATTGCTGAAATGGGTCACAAGGATGGCCTGACGATTGCAGACTGCGGCTTGCCAATTCCAGAGAAAGTTGAAAGAGTTGATTTATCACTGACTAAAGGTTACCCTAAATTTTTAGAAATATTAAAAGCTGTATTGAATGATTTAGTTGTAGAAAAAGCAATTTTAGCTGCCGAAATTAAAGAAAAAAGCCCTAAATTAGAAGCGAAAATCAAAAAAATGCTTCCTGATATAGAAATTGAATATATCCCCCACACTGAGTTCAAAAAGGAAACAAATAACTCCAGAGCTGTAGTTCGTAGTGGAGAAATAATTCCATATGCTAATATCATTTTGATTTCAGGAGTTGATTTTTAAATGGCAAAAGAAACTGTTTTGGAAATGAAAAATATCACCAAAACCTTTCCTGGAGTTAAGGCCTTAGATAAAGTTAATTTTTCCCTTAAAAAAGGAGAAGTTCATGCTTTATTAGGTGAAAATGGAGCTGGAAAATCTACTTTAATGAAAGTTTTGAATGGTATTCATCAGCGTGATGAAGGTGAAATAATTGTAAAAGGTGAATCAGTTAAGTTTGAAAATACTAAAGAAGCTCAAAATGCAGGCCTTGCAATAATTCATCAAGAATTAGAACTTATTCCTTATCTAAATGTAGCTGAAAATATATTTTTAGGCAGAGAAGATAGAAATGGTATTTTTATAAATTATCAAAAACTTTATCAAAAAACTGAAGAAGTTCTTGATTTGTTGGGGGTTGACATTGATCCCAAAGCTCAGATTAAAGATTTAAATATTGGCAGTCAGCAGATGGTAGAAATAGCGAAAGCTGTTTCTCAAAATGCTGATATACTGGTAATGGACGAACCTACTTCTTCCTTGACCAACCAGGAAATAGAAATTTTGTTTGAACTGATAGAGAGATTAAAACAGCAGGAGATAGCTATAGTTTATATTTCACACCGTTTAGAAGAAGTTTTTGAAATTTGTGATAGAGTTACTGTTTTGAGAGATGGCCAGTTTGTCGGCGAAGTTAAAACTTCTGAAACTAATGAAGATCAGCTAATTAAGATGATGGTTGGAAGAACAATTGAAGACCGTTTCCCTAAAATGAATTTTAATCCTACTGATGAAATATTAAAGATTGAAAAGTTAACTGTACCAGATGAAATAAATAGTGCTTCTTTTTCCTTAAAAAAAGGAGAAATTCTAGGTATTGCGGGCTTAATGGGGTCTGGAAGAACCGAACTGGCAAAAGCTATATTTGGTGTTTTTAAAGATAAGAGTGGTGATATTTATTATCGAGGAGAAAAAATTGAAATCAAATCTCCAGCTGATGCTATTAATAATGGAATATATTATTTAAGTGAAGATCGCAAAGAAGAGGGTCTTGTACTTGGCCTTTCAGTTGCCAATAATATAAGCATTTCCATTTTAAAATCAATGTTAAAAGCAAATACTTTTATTGATGCAAATGCTGAGACTGATTTAGCTAAAAAATATATAGAAGATTTAAAGATTAAAACTCCTTCAGCTAAACAGCTCGTTAAAAATTTAAGTGGTGGTAACCAGCAAAAGGTTGTAATTTCAAAGCTGCTTTCTACTAAACCAGAGGTTGTAATTTTTGATGAACCTACTCGTGGTATAGATGTAGGAGCTAAGAGAGAAATTTATAATCTAATGCAGGATTTAATCGATGGAGGGGTAGCGGTTATTTTGATATCTTCAGAACTACCTGAGGTTTTAAATTTAAGTAATAGAATTATAGTAATGCATGAAAAAGAGATCATGGGAGAGCTGGATGCCGCCGAAGCAGATCAAGAAGCTGTAATGAAGCTGGCAACCGGAAGGAGGAATCAGTAAAGTGGACAATCTCAATAATGGAATACAGAAGAAAAATATTTTAGAAATCTTAAATAAATTTAAGACAGGAATAGGATTGTTAATTTTAGTAATTGTGCTTTCATTTATGAGTCCTTACTTTTTAACTATACCAAATATCTTAAATATTATTAGACAGGTTTCAATTATAGCAATAGTTTCTTTTGGAATGACTATGGTAATTTTAACAGGAGGAATTGATCTTTCAGTTGGTTCAATGCTTGCTTTCGCTGGTGCTGTTTCAGCTGGAATGATGGTTAATTCAGGTTTTAATGTATTTTTAGCTATTTTAATTGGATTAGCAGCTGGTACAGCTTTAGGATTTTTTAACGGTTTAGCAGTTGCTAAAGCTAAGCTGCCAGCATTTATTGTTACGCTGGCCATGATGACTGTTGCTCGAGGATTTACTCTGATTTATACAGATGGACGTCCTATTTCTGGTTTTAATGAAACGTTTAGATTTTTTGGCGCTGGTTATTTGGGTAGAATACCAATCCCAGTTGTTATTATGTTTATATTTTTAATAGTAATTTATATTTTATTGAAAAAGACACCTCTTGGACGTTATATTTATGCTATAGGTGGTAATGAAACAGCAACAAAACTTTCTGGAATTAATACAGATAAAATAAAAATAGCTGTTTATGCTTTAAACGGTTTTTTGGCTGCAGTTAGTGGTATAATATTAACATCAAGGTTAAATTCTGCTCAGCCGATGGCTGGAGAGGGATATGAATTAGATGCAATCGCAGCTGTTGTTTTAGGAGGTACAAGTCTTTCCGGTGGAAGTGGTACTGTTATTGGTACTATTGTTGGTGCATTGATAATTGCCGTTTTAAATAATGGATTAAACCTTTTAAATGTATCTTCATTTTATCAGTTAGTTGCTAAAGGTGCTGTTATTCTGCTAGCTGTCTTTTTGGATCGTAAGAGCCAGCAGCAGTAATAATATAGATACAAGTAAAATTTTTCAAACAGGAGGTGAGTTTTCACCAGCTTCTTTTGATGTGATTCAATGAATCTAACAAAAATTATTAAGTGAATTAAACTCAAGGAGGAATTAAAAAAATGAAAAAATTAACTATTATTTTAGCTTTGTCATTAATTATGATGGTTGGACTTACTGCAGGTGCTGCAGCTCAAGATTTAAGAATTGGCTTAGCTGTATCAACTCTAAACAATCCATTCTTTGTTGACTTAAAAGATGGAGCAGAGGCAATGGCAGAAGAAATGGGAGTAGAAATCTTAGTTGTAGATGCTCAGGATGACGCAGCAGCCCAGTTAAGCAGTGTTGAAGATTTATTAATTAAACAAATTGATGTTTTAATTGTTAACCCGGTAGATGGTAATGCAGTTGTTTCTGCAATTACAGCAGCAAATGATGCAGGTGTACCAGTAATTACTGTAGACCGTGGTGCAGAAGGTGGAGACGTAGTGAGTCACATTGCTTCTGATAATGTTGCTGGTGGAGAAATGGCTGGAGATTATATTGCTGAACAGTTAGGTGAAGAAGGAAAAGTTGTAGAATTAGAAGGTATTCCTGGGACTTCTGCTGCTAGAGATAGAGGTAAAGGTTTCAACCAGGCAATGGATAAATATGCTGGGATGGAAGTTATAGCCAGACAGCCTGCTGGATTTGATCGTGCAGAAGGTATGACTGTTATGGAAAACATCCTGCAGGGTAATCCAGAAATTGACGCTGTATTTGCTCATAATGACAATATGGCTTTAGGTGCGATGGAAGCTATTGCAGCAGCTGGTCGTTCTGATGAGATAATGATTGTTGGTTTTGATGCTATTGATGATGCAGTTGCAGCAGTAGAAGCTGGTGATTTAGCAGCAACTATTGCCCAAAAACCAGATTTGATGGGAGAAATGGCAGTAGAAACAGCAATTAAAGTTGCAAATGGTGAAGAAGTTGATGAATATACACCAGTACCTTTAGAGTTAATCACTGAATAAATAACATTAATTAAGTGCTGATTATAAATTATGAAAATCAATAAACAAGAACCCTTCCAATATTGGAAGGGTTCTTGTTATTTCTATGTGTACTAAATTAATGATATTTGTATTTAGGTCACTAAATTATATATAATGTAGATTAGAAGCTTTAGTTGAATAAAAGGAGATGATTATTTGAAAGTTTTTCAAGCAATGACAAAGGATCCTATGACATTAACTCCAGATAGTACAATAAAGATGGCCGCTAAAATTTTTTATAATAATAAGATTGATGGAGCTCCCGTGGTTTCTGAAGAAAAAAAAGTTATTGGTATTTTCACAAAAAGCCATATAATGAAATCTGCTATTGAAGGTATAAACACAAATAATAAAATTGAAACTATAATGACAAAAGATGTTATTACAGTCAGCAAAAATCAAAGTCTGGAAGAAGTTTGGAAGATAAAAGTTGGAAGACTTCCTGTAGTTGATGATAATAATAAATTAATTGGTATTTTAACAAGAACAGATCTTTTAACCAATTTTTCTGATAAATATAAAAAAATTGCTGAAAAGTATAATGCAATATTTAACTTTACTCATAATGGAATTATAAGTGTTAATTTAGATTCTAAAATAGTTAGTTGTAATCAAGCTGCAAAGAATATGCTAGAAAAGAAACAGGAAGATTTAGTTGGGCAAAAACTAACAGATTTAATTCCTGATAATGGTATTAAAGAAGTCATAGAATCTCAAACTAAAAGTTTAAGTCAAAAGGTTAAATATAAAGATAAAACTTTTTTAACTAATCGGAGTCCTTTATATAAGGATGGAAAAATAGATGGTGCAATCTCAGTTTTTCAGGACATTTCTGAATTAGAAGAAGTTTCAAAAGAATTAAATTATGTTAAAAATCTTAATAAAGAGTTAGATGCCATTATAGAATCTGTTTCAGATGGTATTTATATAACAAATGGTAATGGTGATACACTAAGAATAAATAGTAGTTATGAGAAAATAACTGGAATTAAAAGTGAAGAAGTTCTTGGTAAAAATATGAAAGAACTAGTAGAAAATGGTGTTTTTTCTGAGTCAGTAACTTTTAAAGTTTTGGAAAAAAAAGCACCTGTTAGTGTAATGCATGAAATTAAAACTGGTCAAAAAGTTTTGAGCACAGGTCATCCAGTTTTTAATGATGAGGGTAATATTGTAAGAGTAGTAACTACTGCTCGTGATGTTAAAGAGTTAAATCATTTAAAACAAGAGCTGAATGAAGCAAAAAAATTAAGTGAAAAGTATTATTCCGAATTAGAGAAATTAAGAAAGCAACAAATTCAAATAGATGATATTGTAATTAAAAGCAGTAAGATGAAAAATATAATTGATTTATCTATTCAGATGGGGAGAGTAGATTCTACTATATTAATAAAAGGAGAATCTGGTGTTGGAAAAGAAGTTGTTGCAAATGTTATTCATGAATCTAGTGAAAGGACTTCAGGTTCTTTAATTAAAGTAAACTGTGGTGCTATTCCTGATAATTTATTAGAAGCAGAATTATTTGGTTATTCTGAAGGTTCTTTTACAGGGGCTAAAAAAGGTGGAAAGCCTGGAATGTTTGAACTAGCTGATGGAGGCACTTTGTTTTTAGATGAAATTGCTGAATTACCATTAAATTTACAGGTTAAATTACTTAGAGTTTTACAGGAAGAAGAGATTATAAGAGTTGGAGGAACAAAGCCAATAAAGATTGATGTTAGGATAATTGCTGCTACAAATCAAGATCTAAATCAAATGTTAAAAAAAGGAGAATTTAGAGAAGATTTATTTTATCGTTTAAATGTTGTTCCAATTAACATTCCACCTTTAAGAGAGAGGAGAGAGGATATTAGTCAGTTGATTTATAAATTCTTGGATGATTTCAATAAAAAATATAAAAAAAATAAAAAAATAACACTTGATACAATTAATTTTTTAGAAAATTATGAATGGCCTGGCAATGTACGAGAATTAAAAAATCTAATCGAAAGATTTGTTGTTATTTCTGAAGAAGATACAATTGATCTAAACTTTTTACCCAATACAATTTATAACCAAAAAGAAAAAAATAACTACTATTTAAATGAAATTATGCCCTTAGGAAAAGCTGTTGCAATAGCAGAAAAGTCTTTATTAGAAAAAGCCTTTTCAAAATTTGATACTACTTATCAAGTAGCAAAAGTTCTTGAAGTGAGTCAACCCACTATAGTTCGAAAAAAAAAGAAATATGATATAAAATAAGCCTTGATTCATTATTGAATCGAATAATACAAAATTAAATCAAAGTTTAAAGCTGTCAAAATAGGATTCATAAATAAAAAAACATAAAAAAAGGTATAATGATTCAAAAATGAATCGAAATCCGACAATTTAATCAATTTTCTGGATTAAAAATATTTCGAATATATATAATTTAGCTAAAAAAATGACTAAAAAGTTTTTTTAAACTAAAAATGTATATTATTATACAAAAAAAGAATGAAAAACACATTTTTAAGGGTTTTGGCATAGATTATGCATTTAGTTAAGAGTGAGTGATTAAAATAGAAATTTTAAAAAAGGAAGGTGTAAAAAATGAAAGGTAGTAAGTATGGAACTCACAGAGTAATTAAAAACAAAGGCGATTTACCACAACCAGCAGAAAAAATTGATAATAATATGGAAATTTATGATAATGAAATTTTGATAGATGTAAAAACTCTTAATATTGATTCAGCCAGTTTTACTCAGATTAAAAAGGAAGCTGGAGGAGATGAAAAAGAAATTGAAAAAATTATGAAGAGAATTGTAAATAATAGAGGTAAACATCATAATCCAGTTACAGGTTCTGGAGGAATGTTAGTTGGAGTTGTTGAAGAAATCGGTGAAGATCTTGTAGGGAAGATTGATTTGGAAGTTGGAGATGAAATTGCAACTTTAGTATCTCTTTCTTTAACTCCATTATTAATTGAAGAAATTTTAGAGATAAGAAAAGATACAGATCAGGTAGATATTAAAGGTAAGGCAGTTTTATTTGAAAGTGGAATTTATGCTAAACTTCCAGAAGATATGTCCAGAAACTTAGCTTTAGCTGTTTTGGATGTTGCAGGTGCACCAGCTCAGACTGCTAAGTTAGTTGAGCCAGGAGACAGCGTACTGATTATTGGTGCGGGTGGAAAATCAGGAACATTATGTTTGCATGAAGCTCAAAAGAGAGCTGGAATTTCAGGTAAAGTAATCGCTCTGGAATATAGCCAGGAAGGTTGTGATAGAGTAGAAAGTTTAGGTCTTGCAGATGAGATCATCCAGGCTGATGCTACAAAACCAACTGAGGTTTTAAATAAAATTGAAGCAGTAACAGATGGAGAGCTGGTAGACCTAACAATTAACTGTGTTAACATACCAAATACAGAATTATCATGTATTTTAGCAACCAAAGATAGTGGTAAGGTTTATTTCTTCAGTATGGCGACAAGTTTTACAGCAGCTGCTTTAGGTGCCGAAGGTGTTGGTAAAGATACAGAAATGTTAATTGGTAATGGCTATACTAAAAACCACTCAGAAATTGCACTTCAGGTGCTTAGAGAAAATGAAGATATAAAAGAACTTTTTGAAAAGATTTATCTTTAATAATAAATCTACATATAAATGAAAAAAGTACTTTAAAAGGTGAGTAAAAAATGAATTTATTAAGGCAGATTCAGGGGAAAAAATTAAAATCAGTATCTATTATAGGTATGGCTAAAAACACTGGGAAAACAGTTACTTTAAATCATCTTTTAAAGTTGGCTGAATTGTCAGAGCAGTCTGCTGCTCTGACAACCATTGGCCTTGATGGTGAAGATAAAGACAAAGTAATGGATAATCCAAAGCCTAATATACTACTTTTGGAAAATACTATAATTGCGAATGCAAAAAACCTACTTTTAGAAAGTGATCTCAACTTTGAAATTTTAGCAGCTACAGGGATTGAATCTCCTCTGGGAGAAATAATTATTGCCAGAAATAAAGAAAGAGGTTTTATTAAACTGAGCGGTCCAAGTTCTAAAAATGATCTGAAGCTGATCAAAAAAGAATTTTTAAAATATAATCCTGATTTGATATTAATTGATGGTGCACTGGACAGGAGATCTTTTTCTTCTCCTGCCTTAACTGATGCGACTATTTTAGCTACAGGAGCTGCTGTTGCAAATAACATTAGTTCTATAGTTAATAAAATAAGTTATCAAATTGAACTTTTTAAAATCAAAAAAAGTCGAGATCAAAAAATCACTGAAATTATTTCAGAAATTTCTCAAGATGTTAAAGTATTAATAATAGATAAAGACTATCAGAATAAAAGTGTAGATTTGAAAACAATTTTAAATAATATGGAAGAGGTTATTAACCATATTGATAAAGATACTAGAGCTGTTTATTTTAATGGTGCCCTGGTAAATGACATGATAAATACTTTAATTAATAAGTGTGCTTTTATTAATCAATTTGAAATTGTTGTTAATGATGCTACTCATATCTTTATCAGCCCAATGCTTTTTAATAGATTCAGTGCTAAAAAGGGTAATATAAGAGTAAGAGATGAAATTAATCTTTTAGGAATAACTATTAATCCCTTTTCGCCAAATGGAAATTACCTTAACCCTTTAAAACTATTGAGAAGAATATCTGATGCTGTAGCTCCTATACCCTGTTATGAAATAGTTTTAAATAAAAAAAGTTCTGCAAAAGGAGTTGAAGATATTGAAATTTTTAAATGATGAAATCTCAGAAAGCATAGGTTTTAAAGAGATTTGGCAGAGCATTGAGCCTATTTCTGAGTTAGGAATAAGAGCAAAGAAAAGATTTATTCCTTATTTACCCAAACAAGAGCAGGAACTTAAAGCTGAGCTTGAAAAATTGGGTATACTAATAAAGATAATCAAAAACAATGACTCGAAAATTCATAAAATTAAAAATTTATTGAGTAATGTAAAAAATATCTATGGCATAATTAATCAAAGTCGAACTAAAAAAACTATTTTAGATGATGTTGATATTTTTGAAGTCAAAAAAATAATAATTCAGAGCAATGAAATCAAAGAAATAATTCAGAAATTAAAGTTAAACAATTTTTTTGAAAATACTTTTAAAGAGTTCCCTGAACTGCTGTCTTTTTTGAGTTTAGGTCAGAACAATAGTGAGAGTTTTTATCTTTCAGACCAATATGATAAAGAGCTTGCTCTAATCAGAAAAAAACGTCAAAAGCTTGAAAAAGAATTAATTGCAGAAAAAAATAATTTAACCTCAGAGATTGAAAAAAAATGCAACCGTCATTTTTCATTGGATAATGAAATAAGCGTAAGCAAGAATGATCAGGATGTCATTGAGTATTTAAAAAAATCAGATGAAGTATCATTGATGAGTGAAAATTTTGCTGTATTAACTTTTAAATTAATTGAGACTGAAAAGATTTCTGAATTAAAAAGTAAGATTACTGAAGTGAAAAAAGAAGAAGAGATTAAGAAAAAACTTGTTAGAAAAAAAATAACCAATGAAATCCAAAAATATTCCCTAAGTCTATTAGAAAACCTTGATAATATAGCATATTTAGATTTTATGATAGCCAGAGCTGAATTTTCCATAGAAATTTCAGCTGTTAAACCTAAAATAACTTCTGAAAAGTTAATAAAGATTAAAAATGGAAGGCATCTAGTAATCGAAAATGAACTAAATAAAAAAGGTGCAGAATTTACTCCGATTGATCTTGAACTAAAATCAGGTTCAACATTAATTACCGGCCCTAATATGGGAGGTAAAACTGTTAGCTTGAAACTGACTGCACTTTTAACAGTAATGGCTCAACATTCTCTTTTTGTGCCTGCAGATTATTTTGAATTTAATCTCCGCAATTATATATATTTTAGTTTAACTTCAGATGATATTAAAAGTGGTTTAAGTAATTTTGGTACAGAGATTAGCAATTTAAAATATGTTGTTGCTGCAGGGGATGATAAGGGTTTGATTTTAATTGATGAGATTGCACATGGCACTAATCCTGCTGAGGGTTATGCAATTGCCTATGGCATAATCGAAAAATTAGATACAATGAATTCTATTTCAGCTATTACTACTCATTATCAGAGGTTGGCCAACAAATTGGAAATTACACATTTTCAGGTCAAGGGACTGGATAAAGATCTCTTAGCTAAATATCATAATCATATTAGAGAAAAGGGAATAGATATTTTAAATAAATGTATGGATTATCGACTTGAGAGGGTAACAAGCAAAAGAGATTTTCCTCAGGATGCAATTCGCATTGCAGGTTTATTAGGTTTTGATCAAGAAATTTTAGAAACAGCAAAAAATATTATGAATAATGATTCAACTGGAGGGATTGAAAATAATGGTTAAGAAGATGTTAGATCTCGATAAAAAGAAGATTGATAAAGCTAGAGAAGCTGCTCATGAAATTACTATGAATATTCAGAAAGAAATTGATTTAAATACTACAACCAGTGTTGAAAGAACTGTTGCCAGATTTTTTGGAATCGATGGTGTTAATGCTGAAGAAATTCCGCTGGCCAATGTTTTAGTAGATCAATTAAATGAAGAAGGAGAATTAAATCGCGGTTTAGCTTTCTGGTTAGGAAATGCTATGGCCTATCACGATTTGGATGCCCAGGAAGTTGCCGAAGAGGTTGCAAAAGGCAGTCTTAAGCTGACAGAAATACCACTTCAGGATGAAAAGAAAGTAAAAGAATTAATTGATGCTAAAGCAAAAGAAATGATTGATTTAATTAAAAAGAATCGTCAGGATAGAGAAGACTACATTGATAGACTTGGTGAGGGAGAAAGCCCTCAAAAATACGTTATAGTTGCAACTGGAAATATTTACGAAGATATTGAGCAGGCTAAATCAGCCGCCAGACAGGGAGCAGATATTGTTGCAGTTATTAGAACAACAGGACAGAGTCTTCTAGATTATGTTCCTTATGGTCCAACCAAAGAAGGTTTTGGTGGTACATATGCTACTCAAGAAAACTTTAAAATTATGAGAGAAGCTTTAGATGAAGTAGGCGAAGAGGTTGGAAGATATATAAAGTTAGTTAATTACTGTTCCGGACTCTGCATGCCAGAAATAGCTGCTATGGGGGCTATTGAAAGACTTGATATGATGTTAAATGATGCAATGTACGGTATTCTTTTTAGAGATATTAATATGAATCGTACCTTTATTGATCAATATTTTTCCCGAATGATTAATGCATTTGCAGGTGTAATCATTAATACAGGTGAAGATAACTATTTAACAACAGCCGATGCTTTTGAGCAGGCACATACTGTTTTAGCTTCAGATTTCATTAATGAACAGATGGGACTGCAGGCAGGATTAAGTGAAGAACAGTTAGGTTTAGGTCATGCTTTTGAAATGAATCCAGATATCGAAAATGGGTTCTTATATGAAATTGCTCAGGCTCAAATGATCCGCCAGATTTTCCCTAACTCACCTTTAAAATATATGCCTCCAACAAAGTATATGACTGGAGATATTTTCAAAGGGCACTTACAGGATGCATTATTTAACTTAGCTTCTGTAATGACAGGCCAGGGAATTCAGCTTTTAGGTATGTTAACCGAGGCTATTCATACTCCTTTCTTAAGTGAAAGAGCACTGGCGTTGGAAAATGCTGAATATGTAATGAATAATGCACGTGATTTAGGTTCTGAGATTGAATTTAAAGAAGATGGAATTATTCAAACAAGAGCTCAAACTGTTTTAGAAGAAGTTGTAGAAATGCTTGAAGATGTAAATAACAAAGGCCTAAAAACTGCAATTGCAGATGGTGATTTTGCTGATGTTAAAAGACCTATTGATGGTGGTAAAGGTGCTGATGGTGTAATTAAGAAAAGCAAAGATTACTATAATCCTTTTTTAGAAATGATGCGAAATGAATTAAGTAAATAAAATAAATAATTATGATATAAAGAGGTGTTATAAATGGAACTGGATATGAAAAAAATTAAGCCTTACGGTGATACTTTAAATGATGGAAAAGTTCAGATGAGTTTTACTCTTCCTATTCCTGCAAGTGATGAAGCAAAAGAAGCAGCAAAAAGATTAGCAGAAAAAATGGGAATGACTGATGTAGAGATTCCTCACATGAAAGATTTACACAACTTCTCTTACTTTGTGATTTATGGAAGTCTTGAGCACACTGTAAATGTTGAGGAAATTGAAATTCCAAAGGTAAATGAAGAGGTAATGGATTATTACGAGATTAATGATTTTATTGAAGAAAATATCGGCAGAAATATTGTTGTAGTTGGGGCTTGTACTGGTACAGATGCTCATACAGTAGGACTTGATGCAATAATGAATATGAAAGGTTATGCTGGGGAATATGGATTAGAAAGATATCCTAAAATAGATGCCTATAATTTAGGTAGTCAGGTTCCAAATGAAGAGCTGATTGCAAAGGCAATAGAATTAGATGCAGATGCAATTTTGGTTTCACAGGTTGTTACGCAAAAAAATGTTCATATTAAGAACATGACCGAACTAATTGAATTAATTGAAGCAGAAAACCTAAGAGACAAAATGATCATAGCTGCTGGTGGACCACGTATTGATCATGAGCTTGCAACAGAATTGGGTTTTGATGCCGGTTTCGGTCAGGGATCTTTACCACCAGATGTAGCAACTTTTTTAGCTAAAAGAATAGCAAAAAGTGTTTAGTAACAAAGGGGGTGATTGAGGAAAAATCGTTAATACTTCAGAAATAATAATTAAATAAGATTATCAGAGAGAATACGAGTACCTAAGAACAAATGATATGTTTAAATTACAAACAAAAACACTAGGAGGATTAAAATGTCTGAAAGTAAACTTGATAATGTAAATCAGAAGAAAGTACCGAGCTTTTCAAGTGTCATATTTGTATTTTTATATTTAATTATTTCAATGGGGATTTCAGTATTGTGGCTTGATATTCCAATACATATAACTTTAGTATCAGCTGCGATTGTTGCAACTATAGTAGCAATGTCCCAAGGTTATACCTGGGATGAAATTCAGGATGCGATTTTACATGGATGTAGTATAGCAATGCTGCCTATGTTAATCTTGATGATTATTGGTGCAATTATTGGTGCCTGGATCTCTGCAGGAACAATCCAGACAATTATTTATTATGGTCTGCAGTTGATTAGTCCAAGATGGTTCCTGGTTGCAGCAGCACTAATGTGTTCAATAACCTCTTTAGCTACAGGAAGTGCCTGGACAACTTCTGGTACAATTGGTGTTGCTTTAATGGGAATTGGAGCCGGTCTTGGAGTTCCTGCTGGAATGACAGCTGGTGCAGTTGTTTCTGGTTCTTACTTTGGTGATAAAATGTCACCCCTATCTGACTCTACAAACTTGGCAGCAGCAGTAGCAGAAGCAGATCTATTTGATCATATAAAGCATATGGTTTATACAGTTGGACCTGGTTTATTACTCTCACTTATTGCTTATGCTGTTTTAGGAGCTCAGTTTGGTGGAAGTACAATCGATCCAGTTCAAATGTCAGTGATTAATGAAACTCTAACAGGTTTAGAACAGAACTTTAACTTAAGCTTGTGGTTATTAATTCCACCAGTTGCAGTAATTATTATGGCTGCAAAGAAAGTTCCAGCTCTAGCATCACTAATTATCTCAGCACTTATGGGTGCAGTATTTGCTTTGATTTTCCAGGGGGCTTCAATTCACGAAGTAACTCAGGCTATGAACTGGGGCTTTGTTTCAGAAACAGGTATTGAATCTGTAGACTCTCTATTAAGTCGTGGTGGAATGCAGAGCATGATGTGGACAGTTTCTCTTGGATTTATAGCTCTATCTTTTGGTGGTATTTTAGAAAAGACATATATGTTGGAAGTTATCTTAAATAAAATTCAGCCAGCAATTAAAAATACTGGAAGTCTTGTTATTACAACTTTGCTTGGAAGTTTAGCTACAAACTTCTCAATGGCAAGTCAGTACATGGCTATAATTATTCCAGGAAGAATGCTTGCTCCTGCCTATAAGAGATTGAATTTAAAAACTAAAAACTTATCCCGAGCCCTTGAAGATGGGGGAACGGTATTTGCTCCCTTAGTACCATGGAGTTTATCTGGAGCTTTCTCAGCGGGGGTTTTAGGTGTTGCAACATTAGACTATGTTCCTTATGCATTCCTTTGTTTCTTTGTTCCTATTATTTCTGCAATTTACGGAATGACCGGATTTACTATGGAAACAGAAGATGAGGAAATTACCGAAGGCAGAGATGTCAAAAAAACAGTCAGCAAATAATTGTTAGAAAATAAATAATAATCTAATAATAAAACAAAAAAAGAGTCAGCAGAATAAATATAATTATAAATAAGATAAAAATATTAATTGACTTAGAAATCAAAAAAATATTTTTAAGCATAGTTATTTTGCTGACTTTTAATTTAATAATCTTGAAATTATAATTAATACTTTATTAAAATATATTACTTTAAAAAGGAGAATGAAAATGAGTAAAGCAATGATCAGAATGAGAATGAGTTCAGCAGATGCACACTATGGTGGTGGATTAGTTGACGGAGCTAAAATGTTAGAATTATTTGGTGATGTTGCTACTGAACTATTAATTCGTCAGGATGGTGATGAAGGTTTATTTGTTTCATACACTAATGTAGAATTTACTGCTCCTGTTTTTGAAGGAGATTACATAGAAGCAGTTGGAGAAATAGTTAAAGTCGGTAATAGTTCCAGAAAAATGGAATTTGAAGCTAGAAAAGTTATTACTTCACCAGACAATAAAGAACTACCTGATTCAGCCAGAGATGTTTTAGATGAACCTATTGTTGTAGCAAAAGCAAAAGGTGTCTGTGTTGTTCCAAAAGATAAACAAAGAAATTAGGGGGTAAAAAGTGGATAAATTAATTATTACTGCAGCTTTAACAGGAGCAGAAGTTACTAAAGAAATTCAGCCCAATCTACCAATAACAGCTGAAGAAATTGCTGTTGAGGCAGAAAAAGCATATGAGGCAGGAGCAGCTATAGTACATGTTCACGCTAGAGAAGATGATGGCTCTCCAACTCAGGATATTGAATATTATAAATCTATAAAAGAAGAAATTGAAAAAAGATGTCCTGTAATTTTTCAACCTTCCACTGGAGGAGCAACCTGGCATACAGCAGAAGAAAGATTACAGCCAGTTGATTTAAAACCTGAAATGGCAACTTTAAGTACAGGAACCTGTAACTTTGGTGATGATGTTTTTATGAACTCCAAAGAGTATATTGTTAAATTTGCTAAAAAAATGAAAGAAAATGGAGTGAAACCAGAAATTGAAGTTTTTGAACCTGGGATGATTGCTAATGCTGAATACTTAATAAAAAATAATTTAGTGTCAACACCACTTCATTTTGATTTTGTACTTGGAGTACCCGGAGCAATGCCTGCTTCAGCAAAAAATTTAGTTTTTATGGTTGAAAGTATTCCACAAGGATCTACCTGGACTGTAGCTGGAATTGGCAGACATGAAACTTCTCTGGCAATGATGGGAGTTGCTATGGGGGGACACGTTAGAGTTGGATTTGAAGATAATATCTATTATAAAAAAGGTGAAATTGCAAAAAGTAATGCTCAATTAGTTGAGCGAGTTGCAAGAATGGCAAATGAATTAGGAAGAGAAGTTGCCACACCAGATGAAGCAAGAGAGATTTTAAATCTTAAATAATTTAATGTTGAAAGGAGCTTTGAAATGAGTAAAATTATTTCATTAGAAAAAGCAGCTGCAAAAGTTGAATCTGGAAGTAGAGTTATGATTGGAGGATTTTTAGCTTGTGGTACTCCAGAAAAAATTGTAGATAAATTGATTGATAACGGAGTTGAGGATTTAACAATTATTGCTAATGATACATCTTTCCCAGATAGGGGACTCGGAAAGTTAGTTTCTAATAATTGTGCGAAAAAAGTAATTGCAAGTCATATTGGTACAAATCCTGATACTGGGAAAAAAATGAATGATGGCAGTATGGAGGTTGAATTAGTTCCCCAGGGAACACTTGCAGAAAGAGTAAGAATAGGGGGAGCCGGTCTTGGTGGATTTTTGACACCAACTGGTGTAGGAACCGTAGTTGAAGAAGGTAAAGACGTAATAGAAAGCAATGGGGAAAAATATTTATTAGAACTTCCAATCAAAGGGGATGTAGCACTGGTTAAAGCCTGGAAAGCTGACAAAAAAGGTAATCTGATTTACAGAAAAAGTGCCAGAAATTTTAATCCTTTAATTGCTAAGGCCTGTGATACTGTGATTGTAGAAGCAGAAGAAATTGTAGAAGTTGGAGAAATTGATCCTGATCATGTAATGACTTCTTCAATTTTTGTAGATTACATCGTAAGAGGTGATAATTAAAATGGATGTTAAAGAAAAGAAAGAAATTATAGTTAAAAGAATAGCTAAAAGTTTAGAAGATGGCGATGTTGTTAATTTAGGGATAGGGATGCCAACTTTAGTTGCTAACCATATTTCAGATGAAATAGATATAATGCTGCAGTCAGAAAATGGATTTCTCGGTTTGGGGCCAAAACCTGAAGCAGGTAAAGAAGATAAAGACTTAACTAATGCTGGGGGAGAAGCAGTCACTGTAAAAGATGGTGCTATGTTTTTTGATAGTGCAGAATCTTTTACAATTATCAGAGGCGGCCATGTTGATAAAACAATTTTAGGAGCACTTCAAGTAGATGCTAAGGGTAACTTAGCTAACTGGATGATACCTAATAAAATTGTTCCAGGTATGGGAGGGGCAATGGATCTTGTGGTAGGTGCAAAAGAAGTAATTATTGCTACACTTCAGACTACAAAACGAGGGAATTCAAAAATTTTAGCAGAATGCACTCTTCCACTAACAGCAAAAAAAGAGGTTGATTATATAGTTACAGAAATGGGTTATTATAAGATTGAGGATGAAAAATTAATCCTAAAAGAAATAAATCCTGATTTTACTATTGAAGAAATAAAAGAAGCAACAGATGCAGAATTAATTGTAGCAAAAGATTTAAAGGAAATGATTTATTAAAATCAATCTTTAGGATAGCTAAAATATTAAATACAAGAAAAACAATCTGTATTTATCTGAAACAATAATTAATTTCCTAAAACTATAAATCTATAATCAAAGGAGATATTATTAAATGTTAACAAAATTTAAAGCTGTTAATAAAGAAGAGATATATGAAATTTGGGATTGTACAGAAGAAGAATGGAATGACTGGAAATGGCAGGTCAAAAACCGAGTTACTGATGTAGAAAAATTATCAGAAATTATTAATCTAGAAAAGGAAGAAAAAGAAGAGATTAAAGAGGTGCTTGATAAATTCAGGATGGGTATTACTCCCTATTATGCTTCTTTAATGGACAAAGAAGATCCTAATTGTCCAGTCAGAAAGCAGGCTGTACCTACAATTAAAGAAACATATTTAAGTAATAGTGATATGGAAGATCCATTAGATGAAGATGCAGACTCTCCTGTTGATGGTTTAACACATCGCTACCCAGATAGAGTATTATTTTTAATTACAGACCAGTGTTCGATGTATTGTAGACACTGTACTCGCAGAAGATTTGCCGGTCAAAATGATTCTGGGGTGCCGCTAGATAGAATTGATAAATGTATTGAGTATATTCGAAATACTCCAGAAGTTAGAGATGTTCTGCTATCAGGGGGAGATTGCCTTTTGATTTCTGACGATAAATTAGAATATATTATAAAAGAATTAACTCAGATTTCACATGTTGAGGTTGTGAGATTAGGGTCTAGAACACCGGTTGTTATGCCTCAGCGAATTACAGATAAGCTTGTAAATATGCTAAAGAAGTATCATCCAATCTGGTTAAATACACATTTTAATCACCCAAAAGAAATTACAAAAGAAGCAGTTGAAGCATGTGCTAAACTTGCAGATGCAGGTATCCCACTTGGTAATCAATCAGTTTTAATGAGAGGGATAAATGACTGTCCAAATATTATGTTGGAGTTAGTACAAAAGTTAGTTCAGATTAGAGTCCGTCCTTATTATATTTACCAGTGTGACCTTTCAATGGGAATTGAGCACTTTAGAACAAAAGTTTCTAAAGGTTTAGAAATTATGGAATCACTTCGTGGTCACACATCTGGTTATGCAGTTCCAACTTATGTAGTTGATGCACCAGGAGGGGGCGGTAAAACTCCAGTTATGCCTCAGTATTTAATTAGTATGTCACCGACTAAAGTTGTTTTAAGAAATTATGAGGGAGTTATTACCACTTACACTGAGCCTCAATATATAGAAGAAGAATGTCAGTGTCCTGATTGTCAGGGTGAAAGTCCCAGAAAAATTGGAGGAGTTGCTGATTTATTAAAAGGAAAAGAAATTAAGTCATTAGAACCATCATATCTCAAAAGAAAAAACAGATAAATAATATCTAGGAGGTTATAAAATGAAAGAAGTTGTTATTGTAGAAGCTTTAAGAACTCCAATTGGTAAATTTGGTGGAAAGCTAAAGAACATATCTGCTATTGACCTTGGTGCACACGTAATTAAAGAAGTATTAAAAAGAACATCAATTCCTAAAGATAAAATAAGTGAAGTTATTTTTGGCAATGTACTTCAGGCAGGACTTGGACAGAATCCTGCAAGACAGGCTGCTATTAAGGCTGGTATTCCTGAAGAAGTTCCTGCTGTTACCATCAATAAGGTCTGTGGTTCAGGACTAAAAACTGTAAATTTGGCTGCTCAGGCTATTAAAGCAGGAGACGGAGATATTTATGTGGTTGGTGGAATGGAAAGTATGAGTCAGGCTCCTTATGTTAATCAGAAAAATCGATGGGGAGCAAAAATGGGAGACTTTAATATGGTTGATATAATGATCAAAGATGGTCTTTCATGTGCTTTTAATGAATATCATATGGGTATCACAGCAGAAAACATTGCAGAACAGTGGAATTTAAGTAGAGAAGATCAGGACAAATTTGCTGCTACCAGTCAGCAGAGAACTGAAAAAGCAATGAGTGAGGATAAATTTCAGGATGAAATTGTACCGATAGAAATTCCTAAAAGAAGAGGGGATAATGAAATTTTTGCAAAAGATGAATTCCCACGCTCAGGAGTTACTAAGGACGGCTTAGCTAAACTTCGTCCAGCATTTAAAAAAGATGGAACTGTTACTGCAGGAAACTCTTCTGGTATTAATGATGGAGCTGCAGCTTTAATTGTAATGTCAAAAGAGAAAGCTGAAGAATTGGGCTTAGAAATTTTAGCAGAGATTGCTTCCTATGCTTCAGCCGGAGTAGACCCTAAAATTATGGGTACAGGACCTATTCCAGCAACTAGAAAAGCACTTTCTAAAATTGATCTTGAAATTGAAGACCTTGAACTTATTGAAGCAAATGAAGCTTTTGCTTCTCAATCATTAGCAGTAATTAGAGAACTCGGATTAAATACAGATATTGTTAATGTAAATGGAGGCTCTATTTCTTTAGGTCATCCTATTGGAGCAAGTGGAGCTAGAATATTAATTACCTTATTACATGAAATGAAAAAAAGAGATTCTAAAACCGGTCTGGCTACCTTATGTATTGGCGGGGGTCAGGGTGCAGCTACTGTAGTAAAGCGTAAATAGATTATAGAGATCTATTTATTAAAATATATAAAACAAATTCCAAAGATTTGCAGCCTGAATAGTTAGAGTTGATTCAGGCTGTAATTTTCAATCAATACTTAGCTAGATATAAACATATAATAATTTTTATCTCAGTAAATAGGCAGTTAATATTTAAGTGTTTTGATGAAGAATCAGGAGGTAGAAAAATAGTGATAAAAGAAATCATTAATAGAGAAAATGTTGAAAATCTTTTGGCTGATTTAATTAAAATTCCTAGTCCTTTCTTTAGAGAAGATGAAGTAATGGAATTTGTTTTTAAGTGGTTTAAAGATAAAGATTTACCAGTTAAAATACATAATTTTCATGAAAAAAAGATTACTGATTTTGATGGGAAAAATATTGTCGGCAGCTTAAAAGGTGATGATGAAGGACCTAAAGTTTTACTTAATGGTCACCTTGATACAGTTGAAATTTGTGAGGGATGGACCAAAGAACCGCTGGGTGCAGAAATTGAAGGAGATAAAATGTATGGAGTAGGATCTCTGGACATGAAAAGTGGCTGTGTAGCTATAATGCTTGCAGTTGAAGCATTTTCTAAAACTGTTGATAGATTTAATGGAGAAATTTTATATACTTTAGTCAGTGATGAAGAAGGACCTTTTGGTCTAGGTACAGACAACTTAATACTTGATGGTTATACAGATGATGTTGATGTAGCAATTGTTCCAGAACCCAGTTCTGGTTTTGCAGGAGAAGATTTTCCATGTCTCTGTCTGGGAGCTCGTGGTGGCTGGAAGTATAAAGTTAATGTAAAAGGAAGATCTGCTCATGGAGCAAATCCTGAAAAAGGTATTAACGCAATCAGTGAGCTTTCAAAGATTCTTTTAGAAATAGAAAATTCTAATTTACAGGCCCACGAAAAGTTGGGAGCTGGTTCTATTTGTGTAATCGATGTCGACGGGGGAGGGGCTCCATTATCTGTTCCTGATAAGTCATCTTTTTCAGTCTTTAGACATGTAACAATCGGGGAAGATAAAACCTATATTCGAAAAGAATTTGAAGAGGCAGTGAAAAAAGCTAAAATAAAAGGGACAGCTACTTTAGAGTTTAGGGATGCTCCTCATAAAAATTGTGATGGCTTTTTACCTTATGTAGTTTCTGAAAGTAACCCATATACTCAGTCTTTTAAAAAGAGTGTGCTTGAAGTAACTGAATCTAATCCCCAGATAGCATATTTCTCAAGTGTAGGTGACTTTAATTATCTTGGTTCAAGAGTAAAAGTGCCAACCTTTGTTTTTGGACCGAATGGAGAAAATTATCACAGTGCAGATGAGTATGTTAAGCTAAATACAGTAGTAAAAACTGCAGAAGTTATATATGATTACTTAGTAAATATATTAGTTGATTAATCTATAAAGGGGGATTATCAGATGTTTAAAAAAATAGGTGTTTTAGGTGCAGGAACGATGGGGAATGGAATTGCTAGTGTTATAGCTGAAAATGATAATGAGGTAATAATGGTTGATATAGATAGGAATAATCTTGAAAAGGGTTATCAGAGTATAGAAAAAAACTTTAACCGTTCAGTAAAAAAAGAGAGAATGACTGAGTCAGAAAAAGAAGCGGCTTTAGCTAGAATAAACACTTCTACTAAAATGGAATCTTTATCAGATGTTGATCTAGTTATTGAAGCAGCAGTAGAAAATTTAGAAATAAAAAAAGATATATTTACTAACTTAGATGAAATTGTTAAAGATGGCGCTGTATTAGCAACTAATACTTCTGCTTTAAGCATTACAGAAATTGCAACTGTAACCGATAGAAAAGATAAGGTTATCGGAATTCACTTTTTTAATCCGGTGCCAATGATGAAACTGGTAGAAGTTATTAGAGCTACAGAAACTTCAGATGAATGTTATAATCAGGTAAGTGAATTTGTAGCTTCAATTAACAAAGAAGCAGTAAAAGTTAATGAGGCACCAGGTTTTGTAGTTAACAGAATTTTAATTCCTATGATTAACGAAGCTGTTTATATTTTACAGGAAGGTGTAGCTTATGCTGAAGATATTGATCTCGCTATGAAGTTAGGAGCAAATCACCCAATCGGACCATTAGCATTGGCAGATTTAATTGGACTTGATGTTTGTCTAGCTATTATGGAAACGTTACATGAGGAATTAGGAGAAGATAAATATCGTCCTTGTCCTCTATTAAGAAAGAAAGTTAGAGCAGAACAATTAGGAAGAAAAACAGGTAAAGGATTCTATAACTACTAAAAATGTATCAGCTGTCTAATTATTTAGGCAGCTGAGCTAAAATTATTTTTCAATATTTTTATTAAAATATAGGCTCAAATCTTAGGAGGAACAGGAAGATGAATTATAATAATCTAAATATTAAATTGGATGGCAGCTTAGCTATTTTAAAAATTAATAGACCAAAAGCATTAAATGCTTTAAATAAAGAAACACTTACGGAACTTGAAATAGCAGTTGATGATTTAAATAATAATAAGGAAATTAAAGTTGTAATAATTAGCGGTGAAGGAAAAAAAGCTTTTGTTGCAGGTGCTGATATTTCTGAAATGAAAGATATGAATGTTAAAAAAGCTAAAGAATTTTCCTTACTTGGTCATCGAGTTTTTAATAAAATTGAAGAATCAAATAAGATTTATATTGCAGCAGTCAATGGTTATGCTCTGGGGGGAGGCTGCGAATTAGCTCTTGCCTGTGATTTGAGAATTGCTGCTGAAACAGCAAAGTTTGGTCAGCCAGAAATTAATCTGGGAATTATACCTGGATTTGGTGGAACTCAACGCTTAGCAAAAATAGTTGGAAAACCCCTGGCATTGGAGCTAGTATTAACGGCAGAAAATATTGATGCTCAAAAAGCAGTTGAATTAAAATTAGTTAATCGGATTGTTGAAACAGATCAGCTTATGTCAGAAGCCAAATCACTGGCTGAAACGATTGCTCAAAAATCTGCTCCAATAGTTTCTCTTGCAAAAGAAGCAGTTAATTTTGCTTTAGAACATCCAGTAGCAGAAGGTAGTAAATATGAAGCTAATTTATTTAGCATCTGTTTTAGTACTGTTGATCAAAAAGAAGGTATGCAGGCTTTTTTAGAAAAAAGAAAAGCAGAATTTAAAAATAAGTAAGACTCTATAAAGGAATGAGATAATTATGTTAAAACTTTTCTGCAATGCTGATATTTATACAATGGATAGATCTAATCCTATTGTTGAGAATGTACTGGTTGAAGATGATAAAATTGTTGCTCTAAATGTAGATAATAAGGTTGAATATCAAAATGTAGATCTTGAAGGGAAAACTTTAATTCCTGGTTTATGTGACAGTCACTTACATACTGTAATGTATGGCTCCGAATTAGATAAAATAGACTTAAGTGCTGCTAAATCAATTGCTGATTTAATAGAACTTGGAAAAGAACACATAGGAGATAAGGATTTAAAGAAAGGTGACTGGATATTTGGTTGGGGCTGGAATCAGGAAAAATTTAAAGAAGATAGTTTACCAACAGCTGAAGATTTAGATAAAATTTCTAAAGATTATCCTATAGTATTTAAAAGAGAATGCAGACATGTTTTAACTGCAAATAACGCTGCTTTAAAAGCAGCAGGTCTTTATAAAAAAAATATAGATAATAAGAGAGTTTATAAAGATGAAAAGGGTAATCCAAATGGAATTTTGTGCGAAGATGCACAAAAACTAATTTTAGATGCTGCTCCGAAAACTACTGTAGAAGATATTAAAAATTATATTATTGACGCTTCTAAAAAATATCTGGAGTATGGATTAACTTTTGTTCAGTCTGATGATCTGGCTGATTCTAGTATTTCTTTTCACAAAACATTACAGGCTTACTTTGAATTAGCAGATAGTGGAAAGCTGCCATTAAGATATAACTTACAGCTTCGTTTAACAAATGAAAAAGATCTTAAAGAATTTATCGCTAATTACAAGCCAGGTAAGTATAATGATTTTTTAACTCTAGGGCCTTTAAAAATTTGGGCCGATGGGTCTTTAGGAGCTAGAACTGCTGCTTTAAGAGAAAATTATAACAATCTCGATTCTGCTTATGGAGAACTTTTATGCAGCAGAGAAAAGATGGAGAACTTAGTTAAAATAGCCTGTGAAAATAAGATGCAGGTTGCCTGTCACGCTATAGGTGACAGAACCATTGAACAATTTGTAGAAATAATCGAATCAATGCAGGAAAAATATAATGATAATTTAAGGCACAGAATTATTCACTCTCAGCTTGCAGATTACCAGCTGCTTAAAAGAATGAAAGCTGCAGGAATTAATACAGATATCCAACCTGCATTTACAGCAAGTGATTGGAAAATAGTTAAAAACAGAATTGGTAAGGACAGAGAACAGCAGAGTTATTTATGGAAAGATATGATTGATTTAGGTATTAACACTGCTGGTAGTTCTGATTCTCCGATCGAAAAGCCGGATCCAATCTGGGGAATTAGCTGTCTGGTTAGCAGAAAAGATGAGTTTTTAAAACCGGAATTTGGCTGGCTGCCTAATCAAAAAGTAACAGTACAGGATGCACTAGAAATTTATACTAAAAATGGATCTTATAACGCTTTTGCAGAAGATAAGTTGGGTCAGATAAAACCTGGCTATAAAGCAGATTTTAGTGTTTTATCTCAAAACCCGTTTTATGTAAAGGAAGATAAGTTGAGGGAAATTGAAGTTTGTAATACCATTATTGATGGTAATCTAAGTAAATAATCATCAATTTTGAAATAAATTTAATTAAAGCAATAAAGTAAAATTTGGAGGTAAAAAAATGGATTTTAATTTGAATAGTACTCAGGAAATGATAAAAAAAGTTGTTAGAGATTTCGCCGAAAATGAAGTTAAAGATATAGCTGCTGAAATTGATGAAAGTTGTGAATTTCCAAAAGAAAATGTGAAAAAAATGGCAAAAGCTGATATGTTAGGTATTCCTTTTCCAAAAAAATATGATGGAGCAGGTGCTGATACATTAAGTTATGCTATAACAGTCGAAGAATTATCCAAAGCATGTGCAACTCATGGAGTAATTGTTTCTGCTCATACTTCTTTAGGTGCTCATCCAATTTATCAATTTGGAAATGAAGAACAGAAGGAGAAATACTTAAAACCACTAGCAAGAGGAGATAAATTAGGTGCTTTTGGTTTAACTGAGCCAGATGCAGGTACTGATGCATCAGCGCAAAAGACTACTGCAGTATTAGATGGTGATGAGTATATAATTAATGGTTCTAAAATATTTATTACCAATGCTGGAGAGGCTGATACTTTTATTGTTTTTGCAATGACTGATAAGAGCAAAGGAACAAGAGGAATCAGTGCCTTTATTATTGAGAGAGATACTCCAGGCTTTAAACTTGGTAAAAAAGAAAATAAACTGGGAATTAATGCATCAGATACCAGAGAGTTGATCTTCCAAGATTGTAGAGTTCCAAAAGAAAACCTGCTCGGCAAAGAAGGAATGGGTTTCAAAATCGCTATGGCAACATTAGATGGCGGTAGAATTGGAATTGCTGCTCAGGCTTTAGGTATAGCTCAAAGAGCTTTAGATGAGACTGTTCAGTATGTTAAAGAAAGAGAACAATTTGGCAGACCTATTTCTAAGTTTCAGGGTTTACAGTGGGAAATAGCTGAAATGGGCACTAAAGTTGAAGCTGCAAGATTATTAGTTTACAAAGCAGCAAAAGCTAAAGATTCAGGTCAGAGATATTCTAAAGAGGCAGCAATGGCTAAGTATTATGCTTCAGAAGCTGCTGTATATGTTGCAAATAAAGCAATTCAGCTCCATGGTGGTTATGGATATATGAAAGAATATCCAGTTGAGCGTTTATTACGTGATGCAAAGATTACAGAAATTTATGAAGGAACAACTGAAGTACAGAAGATGGTTATTGCAGGTTCTTTATTAAAATAAATTAGATTTACTAACAGGAGGTAATATAATGAATATATTAGTATGTGTGAAACAGGTACCAGACACAAATGAAGTAAAAATTGATGAAGAAAAAGGAACATTAATTAGAGATGGTGTCCCAAGTATTATAAATCCAGAAGATAAGATCGCTTTAGAAGAAGCAGTAAGATTGAAAGAAGAAAATGGTGGGAAGGTTACAGTAATTAGTATGGGACCTCCTCAGGCTAAAAATGCACTTTTAGAAGCTTATGCAATGGGAGCTGACGAATGTATTCTTCTTTCAGATAGAGCATTTGCTGGTTCTGATACCTGGGCAACTTCTTATACATTAGCACAGGGAATTAAAGAGGCAGGCGAGTTTGACCTTATTTTCTGTGGTCGTCAGGCAATTGATGGAGATACAGCACAGGTAGGACCACAAATTGCTGAAAAACTAGAAATTCCTCAGATTACATATGTCAAAGCTCTGGAAGTAGATGGCAAGAAAGTTAAAGCTAAAAGAGCTTTAGAAGATGGCTATAGTGTTGTAGAAACTGAATTACCAGTACTATTAACAGTAATTGATGATCTTAATAAACCACGATATCCTTCTATTTCAAGAGTTGTCTCAGCTTTCCAAAAAGAAGACTGTATTAAGGTTTGGACAGTAGAAGATTTTGAAATTGATAAGACAAAGCTAGGTCTTGATGCGTCTCCAACTCAGGTATATGATACCTTTGTGCCTACAAATGAGAAAAAAGGTGAAATATTAGAAGGAAACGAAAAAGAAAAAGTTAAGAAATTATTAGAAAAATTGAAGATGGAACAGGTAATATAATTATAGGAGGAATAGTTGAATGCTAAAAATATTTGAAAATAATTGTGTCGGATGTGGAGTTTGTGTAAGTAACTGTCCATTTGATGCTTTAAAAATGGAGAATGATATAGCTGTTGTTGACTCTGAAAAATGTACTATGTGTGGAATTTGTGTCAAAGAATGTAAATTTGATGCAATGGAAATTGAAAAAGAAAATAAAGTTGAAAAACAGGATGTCTCAGGTTATGAAGGTGTTTGGGTTTTAGCAGAACAGAGAAACAATAAATTAATGGATGTTGCTTTTGAATTATGTAGTGAGGGTAGAAAGTTAGCTGATGAACTGGATACAACTTTATCAGCAGTTGTCTTAGCCTCAGATATTAAAGAAGAAGCAAAAGAATTGTTTGCATATCAAGCAGATCACGTATATATTGTAGAGGATGAAGAATTAAAAGATTATAGAACCGAAACTTATACATCTGTCATTTGTGATTTAATTAATGAGTTAAAACCTGAGATAGTTCTTTTAGGTGCTACTCACAATGGTAGAGATCTTGGGCCAAGAATTTCGGCTCGTTTAGATACCGGTTTAACAGCAGACTGTACTAAATTAGCAATTGATAAGGAAAGAAAAATTTTATTACAGACCAGACCAGCTTTTGGCGGTAACTTAATGGCAACAATTATTTGTCCTGACCACAGACCTCAAATGTCAACAGTAAGGCCTGGAGTTATGGAAAAGGCAGAGCCAGATTATTCTAGAAGTGGAGAAATCGAAGAAATTGAAGTAGAAATTGCTGACAAAAATATCAAATCACATGTTACAGATAGTGGTAAAATTATCAATCTAAAATCTGATCTATCTGACATTGATATTTATACTACCATTAAAGAAATAATCAAAGAAGCTAAGGGTAGTGTTAATCTAGAAGAAGCAGAAATTATTGTTTCAGGTGGTCGTGGTGTTGGCAGTCCTGAAAACTTCGAATTGATTGAAGAACTGGCTTCTGTTTTAGGTGGAGAAGTAGGTGCTTCTCGTGCTGTAGTAGATGAGGGCTGGATCGATAAAGCTCATCAGGTAGGACAGACCGGAAAAACAGTTAAACCAAGAGTTTATTTTGCCTGTGGTATCTCTGGAGCAATCCAGCACAAAGCAGGTATGGAAAGTTCTAACTTAATTATTGCTATTAACATAGATGAAGATGCTCCAATTTTTGAAATCTGTGATTATGGTCTTGTTGGAGATCTAAAGAAAACTATCCCAATGCTTAGTAAGGCTTTTAAAGATTTAGAATAATAAAAGTTAATAAACAAAATAATAAAACCAGCAGGAAATTTCCTGCTGGTTTTATTAAGTAAAATATATATAATCATTAAAATAGCAAATTAATTATTTTAGATAGAAGTTAACTTTTAATGTGATTAATAATTGGAGGTAGAAGTATGAGATATACTACAGATATACAAAATTTTAAGATTAGATTTGCAGAAAAAGATGATGTATCTCTAATTTTAAAATTTATTAAAGAACTAGCTGATTATGAAAAATTATTAGATCAAGTTGTAGCAACTGAAGATGTACTTTATAAATCTTTGTTTATTAAAAAAGAGGCTGAGGTAATTATTGGCGAATATGAACAAGAAGAGATTGGATTTGCTTTGTTTTTCCAAAATTTTTCAACATTTATTGGTAAAGCTGGATTATATTTAGAAGATCTATATATTAAACCAGAAGTTCGCGGTAAAGGGTTAGGAAAAGAAATGCTATCATTTCTTGCAAAAATTGCTAAAGATAGAAATTGTGAAAGAATGGAATGGTGGTGTTTAGACTGGAATAAATCATCTATTCATTTTTATAAGAGTATTGGTGCTGAGCCTATGGAAAATTGGACTGTATATAGGCTTAGTGGAGATGATTTAAATAATTTAGCTAAAAATAGTAAATGATTTTTAAAAATATTGCTTATAAATATGTTTGAAACCGTTTTGTTTCTCTGCTTTATATCTACTATTATTTTCAAAACTTTAAATATCTTATGAGGTGAAAAAAATGAAATATCCACTTATTGATATTGATTTACAAAAATTAAAATATAATTTCAATGAATTAAATAAAAAATGTTCTGAAAAAAATATTAAATTAACTGTAGTTACTAAGGGCTTTGCTGGTGATCAAAAAATAATGCAAACTCTTATGCTAGCTAATGTTAATAGTATAGCCGATTCTCGCTTAGATAATATCAAGAAATTTAGAGATTTAAACTATAATGGGGAAGCAATTTTATTAAGAATTCCCAAAAAATCAGAAATAAAAGAGGCTATAAATTATATTGATTGTAGTTTAGTCAGCGAGAAAGAAAGTTGTAAGTATTTGTCTGAAGAAGCTAAAAAAATAAATAAAAAAATTGGTGTTATAGTTATGGTGGATATTGGAGATCGAAGAGAAGGGGTGATGCCTGAAAATTTACTGGATTTTATAAAAGAAATAATTAAATTTCCAGGGATTTATTTAGAAGGGATAGGAACTAATTTGGGCTGTTATGGTGGTGTTATTCCTGATCTAAAAAACACTAAAAAAATCATAGAACTAAAAAAAGAAGTAGAAAACAAACTGGGAATTGAAATCAATCGTCTTTCTGCTGGGAATACTGCTACTACTAATTTATTTGGCCAGGGTTTACTAGAATTGGAAGTTAATAATTTAAGAGTTGGAGAAGCAATATTATTAGCTAATGATATTACTAATCAACGTCAAATAGAATATTTAAAAAGAGATGTATTTAAAGTTAAAGCAGAAATAATTGAATTGAAAGAAAAGCCTAGCTTGCCAACAGGATCTCAAGGATGTAATTTTAGTGGTGAAAAAGTACAGTTTAAAGATAAAGGGATCGTCAAAAGAGCAATTTTAGCTATAGGTAGTCAAGATATTGACCACAGTTCTTTAATACCTGAATTAAAAGGAGTAGAAATTTTGGGCAGTAGTAGTGACCATTTATTAGTAGAATTAAGTAATTGCAAAAAAGAATTAAATTATGGAGATGTATTAAATTTCAAATTAGGTTACAGTGCTTTATTAAGAGCAATGACTTCTCCTTATGTAAAAAAGAATTATTTATATCAAACAACAAATATAAAGGTGTGATTGTTATGATAAAAATTTCAGCTGATAATTTTATTTATCAAATGGCTGCTAAGAATGAGCCGGTAGCTGAAGTTCTTTCTGGAGATAAAGTATTATTTGAGACAAATGACTGTTTTAAAAACCAATTAAACCCCAATAATCTAAATTTAGATAAAGTAAATTGGAATCAAATAAACCCAGCTACAGGGCCTCTAAAAATTAAAGAGGCTAAAGTTGGTGATACTTTAAAAATAGATATTGATAAAATAAATTTTAATAAGTATGGTGTTATGTTAGCAGATCCTGAGATGGTTTTTATAGATGATATTATTAAAAAATCTAAAGCTAAATTAATAGAAATTAAAAATAATAAAGCAATTTTTAATGAAGAGATAGAATTAGACTTAAACCCAATGATTGGAGTAATTGGAGTTGCACCTTCTAAAGAAAAAGGATTAATCCCATGTGATACTCCTGACTCTCATGGTGGTAATATGGATGCTAAAATAGTAACTGAAGGTTCTACTTTGTATTTACCTGTCTTGGCAGAAGGTGGTTTTTTAGCCTTAGGTGATTTGCATGCATCTATGGCAGATGGAGAAATGGTTACAGGACTTGAAGTAGCAGGGGAGGTAACATTAACTGTTAGCTTAATTAAAGAAAAAGCAATTCCTAATCCAATGTTAGAAAATGAAAAATATTTATATACAATTGCTTCTGATGAAGATATTTATCAAGCCTGTAAAATTGCTTCGAAAAATATGTTTTCTTTTTTAAAACAAAAAATTAAAATTGATGAGACAGAATTATTAATGCTAATGGGGTTAATTTGTGATATTGAAATTTGTCAGGTTGTTGACCCAAAACTAACCGCAAGAGTCAAAATTAGAAAAGATAAACTGAAGAATATTGACTTAAATTTTAGTAAAAAATTGTAAATTGGTTAAAAAATATTGAAAAACTTTTGCTTCAACTCAGAAAGTTGCTGAAGCTAGTAAAGACCAAACTGTTTCTGTAGAAGAGTCTTCATCTATTTTACAAATTACACTGAAAAAGAAGCATATTTAGAAAAATAATTATTAAAATTGAAATTTAACTTTTAATAAGTTTAATATTTATGTAATTATTATATTACTTATTTTCATAAAATCAACCGGGAGTGATATTAATGAAAATTTTTGTTATTAACTGTGGAAGTTCATCTTTGAAATATAAATTATTTGATATGAGAGATGAAGATGTTTTAGCAGAGGGGATTATTGAAAGAATTGGAATTGAAAATTCATTTTTGAAATATGAAACAAAAGAGGGTACAGATATTAAGATAGAACATGATATTCCAACTCATAAAGAAGGTATTGAGTTATTAATTGAAACACTGCTTTCTGATGAGCATGGTGTATTAGAGGATATGGACGAGATTAAAGCAGTTGGTCACAGGGTTGCTCACGGGGGAGAAAAATTTGCACACTCTACTTTAATTAACGAAGAAGTTATGAAAGAAATTGAAGATATTTCTGATTTAGCACCACTGCATAATCCAGCAAACTTAATGGGGATTACAGTTTGCAAAGAATTAATGCCTGAAACACCACAGGTTGCTGTTTTTGATACAGCTTTCCACCAGACAATGCCGGAAGAAGCATACACTTATGCAATTCCACATGAGTACTATGAAAAATATGGAGTCAGAAGATATGGATTCCACGGTACTTCTCACGGTTATGTAGCAAAAAGAGCAGCTAAAATTATGGATAAAAACTTTGAAGATCTTAATATTGTTACCTGTCATTTAGGAAATGGAGCTAGTATTGCTGCTGTTAAAAATGGTGAATCAGTAGATACAAGTATGGGCTTTACTCCACTGGAAGGTTTGGTAATGGGAACACGCTGTGGAGATATTGATCCAGCAATTATTCCATTTATTATGGATAAAGAAGATATGACAGCTTCTGAAATTGATGGTGTTTTAAATAAAGAGAGCGGTCTTTTTGGAGTTTCCGGAGTCAGCAGTGATATGAGAGATATCGAAGAAGCTGCTGATAATGGTAACAATCAGGCAAGAGTTGCTCTAGACATTTTTAACTACCGTGTAAAAAAATATATTGGATCTTATTCAGCTGCTATGGGTGGAATAGACGCAGTAGTATTTACAGCCGGTATCGGTGAAAATGCAATTGAGACTAGAGAAGAAATTCTAAGCGGATTAGAATATATGGGAATTGAACTTGATAAAGAAGCTAATGATTGTAGAGGAAAAGAACAAATTATTAGTACTTCTGATTCTAGAGTTAAAGCAATGGTTATTCCAACAAATGAGGAGTTAGTAATTGCTAAAGATACTAAAGAAATTTTAGGGAGGTATTAATTATTAAGTACTCTGAAAACTTTAAAATAAAGCTGATTAGTATATTAGTTGTTGTATCAATTTTACCACTAATGTTTGCAGGAGGATATTTTTATTATAAAGAAAAGAATACAATTACAAATAATATATATGCTAATAATCAAAATATAGCTAAAGTAGTAGATGGAGAAATTAACAACTATTTGTATAATAATATTAAAGCATTAAAATATCTGGCAGACAATAATATAATGAGCTCTAATAACAGCAATTTAATGAAAGATATTGTAAAAAACTTCAAAAATCATTTTCCAGTTTTTGAAATTGTTTATAGTACTGATAATAAAGGGATTTTAACTGCCAGTAGTACATCTGTTAAAGTTGGAAATTATAAAAATTATAATTATAGTGATCGAGATTGGTTTAACTATCCTATTGAAACTGGTAAGGTTTTTTTATCATCTTCAACATATATTTCCACTCAAACAAATCAGCCAGTGATTACTATTTCTACTCCAATTAAAAAAAATGGAAAGATTATTGGAGTTTTGGGAGGCGATATTAACTTAAATAAGTTACAGGAAATTATCATCAATACAGATGTTGATAATGATGGTATTATTTTTTTAGCAGATGGAGAAGGAAAACTAATAGCACATCCTGATTTTGATGAAAGAGTACTTAAACAAGACTATATGAATAATAATCCTTTAGTTAAGAGTGCTTTAAACAAGAATAGTAAAACAATAGAATATTCAACTAAAGCCGGGAACAGAGTTATTGGTAGCTCTAGTAATATAGAAAAATCAAACTGGGCTTTAGTAGTTCAACAACCTGTGGAAACTGCCTTTAAACCCTTAAAAGATTATGCAAAAAGTATTATCCTATTTATATTGGTTTTTATAATACTAATTATATTTCTTTCATATTTAATTGGTAGCAAAATTGTAAAACCAATAACTATGGCAGTCAATTTTGCTCAAAAAATAGCCAATGGTAATTTAGATATTGATCCATTAGAGGTAAATAGAAAAGACGAAATTGGTGAATTATCAAAATCATTAAATAATATGAAAAGCAGTCTTAAAAATACCATTGAACAGGTAGCTAAGACTTCGTCTCAATTAGCTGCTTCAAGTAAAGAACTATTAACTTCTGGAGAAGATGTCGAAAAGTCAGCTCACCAGGTGGGGAATGCAATTCAGCAGGTAGCATCTGGAGCAGAAGAACAGTCTGCTCAGATAGAACATAGCAGTTTTCAGATTGATAATCTTATTAAAGATATTTCTGATGTTAAAGAAATGTCAGATGAGATGAGTATACAGTCAAATAATGTCATTGATAATATTGAGATAGGTAATGATTCAGTTGCCGAATCTATCTCAAGTATTAAAATAGTAAAAAATAACACTGAAGATGTCTCAACTGATATTAATCAATTAGGAAATTTATCAAGTAAAATAGGAGATATAGTTAAAATGATTAATGATATTTCTTCTCAGACTAATTTATTAGCTTTAAACGCTGCTATTGAAGCTGCTAGAGCTGGAGAAGCTGGTAAAGGATTTTCTGTAGTTGCAGATGAAATAAGACAGTTAGCTGAAGAATCTGAAGAAGCAACAGATCAAATTAGTAAGCTTGTCAATCAAATTCAATTAGGGGTAAGTAATGCACTTATTGGAATAAATGATGCAGAAAAAGTAGTTGCAAAAAGTGTTAAGCTAATTAATGTTACGGGGAGTTCATTCGAAAAAATAAATAATGTATCTAAAGAATTATCTAATTCAATAAATTTAATTACATCTAAAGCAGAAAATGTTAATCAAAATGGTAAGAATGTAAAAACATCTATTAATGAGGTAGCAGCTGTAAGTTATGAAGCTGCAAGTAATTCGGAAGAAGTAGCAGCTGCCAGTCAGAAGCAGAGTGCAGCTACAGAAGAAATAGTTAATGCAGCTGAAGAATTAGCAGTAATAGCAAATGAATTGGCTCAACAAGTAAATAAATTTCAAATTTAATTAGCTAAAACCATATAGCTTTTAATTTAATAATATAAAATTATAAAAATAATGATTCGTCAGAATGATATAAATAATAAGAGGTGATTAAAATAAAAGGAATGATTCAGGTTTATACTGGTAATGGAAAAGGTAAAACAACAGCTGCTTTCGGATTGGCCATTAGAGCTGTAGGAGCAAAAAAAAATGTTTTTATAGGTCAATTTGTTAAGGGCATGAAATATAGCGAGTTAAAAAGTTTAAAAAAAATTGACAAAATTAAAATTTCACAATATGGATTAGATTATTTTATTAAGGGAAAGACAGATAAAAAGAATATTGGTGAAGCACGAAAAGGACTAAAAGAAATTAAAGAAATATTGAAATCAGGAAAATATGATTTAGTAATTTTAGATGAGGCAAATATTGCGGTTTATTATGATTTGTTTTCTGTAGAAGAGTTGATTGATGTCATAAATGCTAGAGCTCAGAATGTTGAGGTAGTGATAACAGGTCGTTATGCAGACAAAGAAATTATAAAAAAAGCTGATTTGGTAACTGAAATGAAAGAAATAAAGCATTATTATAATCAAGGAGTAGGGGCAAGAGTAGGAATAGAAAAATAACTAAAGATTAATTATAAAGACCTCTAATTTTTAAATTAGAGGTCTTTATAATTTTTATTAAATTAAATTGTTATTCCGTGCAGATTTTTAAATGATTTGACAATATTTCGCATTAAAACTTGATTGGTAACAGTGCCAACTCCACCTGGAACAGGAGTGAGGGCCTTTACCTTTTTAGCTGCTGAATCAAAATCAACATCTCCTAATAATTTACCATCAACAAAATTAGTGCCGACATCAATAACTACTGAGTCTTCATCCAGCATCTTACCTTTTATCATTTCGGGTCTTCCAACTGCTGCTAAAACTATATCGGCATTTTTTAATTCCCACTCTAAATCTCTAGTCCGAGAGTGACACATAGTTACAGTGGCATGTTTTTGCTGTAATAGAATTGAAACTGGTTTACCAACAATATTGCTTCTGCCAACAACAACTGCTCTTTGACCTTTGATTGGAATGTCATAATAATCTAAAATTTCCATGCAGGCTTCAGCTGTGGCGGGATTTAATGTTTCAAAACCAGCAAAAAGTTTACCTAAAGAAGCAGAAGTTATGCCCTCAACATCTTTTTGAGGATTTATCATTTCCAGGCTGTCTTTTAATTCAGCTGGAAGGGGCTGCTGAACCATAATTGAAGTTATATTATCAGCTTCATTTGCTTCTTTCAAGCGAGCTTTAAATTTTTCAGGCTGATCAATAAATTGCTGAAATTCAAACTCTATTCCTATTGCTTTACAATTTTTTTCTATTCGAGAAGCATAGGCTTTGCTTGCAGCATCTTCTCCATACTGGAGAACAATAAGGTGAGGTGCCTCACCAGTTTTTCTTTTAAGATTCTTAACTTCTTTAATTAAAGTTTCTTTAATTTCAGCCGCCAACTTTCTGCCGCTTAATTCTTTCATTTTGTCACTTCCTTTGATTAAAATAATAATATTTCAAGTTTGGATGCTAAAATATAATTAATTTGCGAGTTCAATAATCTCATCTTTAAGTCTTGAACTTTCATTTTTCAGTTTCAGATAATCCTTTTTTACATTTTCAATATAATCTTTATTATCAAGGCTTTTGAGGTTGATTTTAACATTAGCAATTGCACTACTAACTGCTGCATCTCCTATGTAAGCTGCTACTTCAAAATCACTGGCCAGCATTCTATTTCCAATTTCACTAATTTCAAGGCTGAGGCGCATTAATCTAACTGCTTTTTTGGTCATATCCATTGAAAATTCTACAGCATCCTGACAGACTGTTTTAACTTTGTTTTCATCTCCAGTTTTATAGCTGTCCAGTATATCTGAAAGAATTTTGCTGTCCTGATCAATCATTAATAACATTTCTTTTTTTAATTCTTCACTTTCAGCCAGAATCTCTTTTGCTTCTGCTTCAACTTCCTTATATTTTTCTTTGCCGATTGTAAGATTAGCAATAAAGCTGATAACAGCTGCATTTAAGGCCCCACTTAAGGCAGCTGCACTTCCTCCACCGGGAATAGAGTTATTTGAGCTTAGATCATTTAAAAACTCTTCGATAGATTTTTGAGCATACATACTAAAACCCCTTTCTAAATTAATTTGCATAAATTGAAATATTCAATTATTCTTAAGGTATGTTAATTATAATAAATCAATCAAAAATAAACAAGCTAAAATTTGTTTTGTGCAAAAATTTAAAAAATTGTATGAGAAAATTAACGTTTCTAACTTAAGTTTCGACTTTTCTAAATCAAAGAAAAATTAAAAGCTGTTAATAAAAGAATATCAAAGAGATAAACTTAATTTATAGGGGGCTGTTATAATGGAGATATTAAATCAGATGAAAGAAAAAGTTATAAGTGCAATTTTATACTATTATATAGATTTTGTTTATAAAACAAGCAAAATAGAAAAGAATGGAAATCTAAAATATTTGGAATCTGAATATCCAGATAAGTTTGTTTTATTCATCTGGCATGGGGATAGTTTTTGTTATTATCCTTTTTTACAACAAAAAAGATTGAATGTTGTTACTACAAAAAATAAAAGAGGTGGAGTGATTTCAAGGATTAGTCATTACTTTGGCTATGATGTTTTAAGACTGCCAGACTTAACGACAAATGGGAATTACATTTTTAAGCTAAAAAATCAAATTAATAAAACAAATAATGCTAATTTAGTTCTCTCAGTTGATGGCCCGGAAGGACCTGAACATGAAATAAAAGATTTTGCTATGATTATGGCTCTGTTTTCAAAAAGAAAAATATTACCTTTAACTATTGATGTAAAAAATAGTATAAAATTAACAAATAGATGGGATAATCTAAAAATTCCACTTCCTTTTAATAGAATTATTATTAATGTTAAAGATTTTTTTATAGTTGAAAAGCAAGATCGAAAAGAAAATTTTATTTCTATAAAAAAAGAGATAAAGAAGATAATGGAGAGTTAATAATTTATTATATTATTTTAAATCACAAAAAAGGATATTTCAGAATTATCTTGAAAATAATTAGATAAGAGACAAATTAAATTATTGTATTAAATTAATTTGGGAGGTGATTCAATATTAATACTAATTATAGTTTGAACGAGCTTATTAATATTGAGGCTTTACAGGGTATACAGGATAAATTTGCTGATGCTACAGGCTTAGCAGCTGTAATTGTTAATAGAGAAGGAATACCTGTTACTAAGCCAAGTAATTTCACATCTTTTTGTAGTACAGTTAGGTTATGTGACAAAGGATTTCAGAAATGTAAGCTGTCAGATTCAGAGGGAGGAATAAATGCTAAAGAAAGAGGTAAACCTGATCCCTATGTTTGTGAACATGGTCTTATAGATGTAGCTGCACCTATTATTCTGGAAAACAGTTTCATAGGTACTATTTTGTGTGGTCAAATAATTTCTGAAGAGGAAGGAAGAGAAAAGACACTTCAGAGGGTTAAAGAAAGAGTTAAAGATTATGAAATTGATTTTGAAATTCTAAAGGAGAAGTTTAATGATGTTGAGGTTTTGCCTCGTGAAAGAATAGTAGCTGCTGCTGAGTTTCTTTCTTTATCAGCAAATTATATAGCTAAAATGGGGTTAGCGAATATTTATCAACAGGAATTAATAGAAGAATCAAGAAATCGAAGGGAATTAGAAAAACATCTACGAACTAAACAGTTAAAAATATTACAGTCACAGGTAAACCCTCACTTTTTATTTAATGTACTTAATTCAATTGCAAGGTTAGCTTTAATAGAAGATGCTCAGGAAACTGAAAATGTAACATATGCTCTTTCTGATCTGCTGAGATATAGTTTGAGAAATATTGAAGAAATAGTAAGTTTAGAAGAGGAATTAAACTGTGTTAAAGATTATATTGTAATTCAGAAAAAACGCTATCGTGATCAATTTAAATTTGAAATTGATATTGCAAAACACTTATATGAGATTAATATTCCTTTGTTATCTATTCAGCCTTTAATAGAAAATGCAATAATCCATGGATTCAAAGAAAGAGATTCTGGTATTATTAAAATTGAGGCAGAAGAAACAGATAAAAAGATTGTTATTATTGTAGAAGATGATGGTGTTGGAATGAGTACAAATATTTTAAATAATATTTTAAGTTATGAAGAAAAAAATAGAGAAAAAATAACCACCCATATTACTGGTATAGGAATCGACAATGTTCACGAAAGACTAAAATATTATTTCGGTGATGAATATGGTCTTGAAATTAATAGTAGTTTAGGCCAGGGAACACAGGTGAAAATGAATTTACCTAAAAATTATAGTTAATAATTATTTTCAAATAATATTTTTTATTTGAAATTATTAACCAATCCAAAAATGGGAGGATTGTAATGTACAAAATAATGATAGTAGATGATGAATATCTTGAAAGAAAGGCTCTTTCAATTATTTTAAAAAATAGATGTACTATTAAGAAAGAAATAGAGATAGTTGGAACTGCCTCTAATGGCGAAGAAGCTGTTGAAATTGCTAAAAAAAATAAAATTGATATTATTTTTATTGATATAAAGATGCCCAAAAAAGACGGACTTCAGGCCATAAAGGAAATAAAAAATATTTTACCTGAATCAAGATTTGTGATTATGACCGCCTACGATGAATTTGAGTATGTCCAGGAAGCCTTAAAGTTAAATATAGAAGAATATCTTTTGAAACCTGTAAAACCAGCAAAAGTAAATTCGGTGATAAAAAAAATAAATAAAAAAATAGATAAAAGAAGAGAAGAAGAGAAAGTCAAAGAAAAAATGAAAGAAAAATTAGATATGGTTCTTCCTTATATAAAAATGTCATTTGTTTTTGATCTTATTTTCTTAGACATTGAAACTATTGAAGAAATCAAAGAGAGAACTAGCTTTTTTAATATAAAAGATCTTCCATCAGCTGTAATGATTGCTGATATAGATAAATTTGCAAGAAGAACTATTAATCAAGATGAAATAGAAAGGCAGCTTTTAAAAAAGAAAGTTTTTAACATAATAAAAAACTTTGCAGTCGATTATCCTTCTCTGATGATTGTGCCAATGTCAAGTGATAAGATTATAATATTATATTTCGGTGATGCGAAATATAAAAATAAACATATAAAAAATTGGCTGCGTCAAATTGCTGAGAAAATGGTAGATAATATAAAAGAAAAAACAGATTTTACTATTACAATTGGTATCGGGAGTTATTACAATGATCCAAAGATAGTTGACCGTTCTTATTATGAAGCTTTAGGAGCAATTAGAAATTCATTTCTTTTAAAAGAAAAATCTGTAATTCATTGGGAAGATGTTAAGAATAATGATTATGAAGATCTTGCTTATCCTTATGATATTGAGCTAAAATTATTAGAAAAACTAAAATCCAATAAGTTAAGTCAGTTATCAAATTTAATTGATACACTTTTTGCTAATTGGAAGATTAATGATAATTTTAATTCAATGATTGTGAAGTCTAGATTGTTAGAATTGATGGGAGTCTTATCTCGAGCAGCAGTTGAGGCAGGTGCCAAATATAAAAATGTTTCACCATTAAATTATAAATATATTAAGGATCTTTTTGATATAAATACAGTAATTGATTTAAAACAATGGTTAAATTCATTATGTATCAACCTTTCTGAAAAAATTGATGAGGTAGATGAAGAGTTCAAAGAAAAAATAATTTATGAAGGGGTTAAATACATAAATTCAAATTATACAAATGATATCTCTTTAAATGAAGCAGCAGAAGCCTCTAATTTAAGTGCACATTATTTTAGTAGAATATTCAAAAAAGAGATGGGTTGTACGTTTAAAGAATATATTACAGAATTGAGAATGGAGGCAGCAAAAAGGAAACTAAATAAAGAAAACGAAAACATTTCAAATATAGCAAAAGAAATTGGATATAATAATCCTGGATATTTTAGCAGAGTTTTTAAAGAATATGAAGGTGTTTCACCTTCAACTTATAGAAGTTCATAAAATATAATATATTAAAGATGGTATTAATTGAATAAATTGATGCCATCTTTTTTTATGTAATTATACTTTTTTGTCATAAAACTTAAATAATGTGTTATATCTTAAGTCTAAAAAAATATTATAGTTTTCAGAAAAAACAAAATATAAATAAAATAACAAAAAGTTATGATAATAGCACAATTTATTGTAAAGGTAATCACAAAGTTTTTGTTAATTATAAGTATTAGGAGCAAAAAACAAATATTAATTAAATTTTAAAATGAAAGGAGGAAAGATAATGGGAAGAGAAGCTTTAGGACTTGTTGAAACTATTGGTTTTGTAGGTGCAATAGAAGCATCAGATGCTATGGTTAAAGCGGCAAATGTTAAATTAGTTGGTTATGAGAAGATTGGTTCAGGTTATATTACAGTTATGGTAAGAGGAGATGTTGGAGCAACAAAAGCGGCTACAGATGCAGGATGTGCTGCAGCAAAGAAAGTTGGAGAAGTTGTATCTGTTCATGTGATTCCACGTCCACATGAAGATGTTTCAAAACTTCTTCCAGAATAAATTGAAGAGGAGGCTTAATAAATGGAAGATAAAAAGATTGATCAACTGGTAAATGATGTTTTAAATAGAATTAAGGAAAGCGAAGCTGAAGCTAAGAGCAAAGAAAGAGAAAGTGTAGAAAATAATAGTAAAACTGAAGGCGGTGAAAGCAAGATGAATTTAGCTAGTGAAGTAACTGAATTTGTTGGTACTGCAATTGGAAATACAATTGGTCTTGTTATAGCAAATGTTGACCCTGAACTAAGAAAACTTATGGGACTCGATGAGAATTTACGTTCTATAGGTATTTTTGGTGGCCGTACAGGTGCAGGTCCTCAAATATATGCAGCTGATGAGGCAGTAAAAGCTTCCAACACTGAAATTGTTAAAATTGAACTCCCACGTGATACTGAGGGAGGAGCAGGACATGGTTCTTTAATTATCTTTGGGGCAAAAGAAGTTTCAGATGCCCGTAGAGCTGTCCAAGTGGCTTTAGATGATTTAAATAGAACTTTTGGTGATGTTTATGCTAACCAGGCTGGTCATTTAGAATTTCAGTACACAGCCCGGGCGAGTAAAGCATTAAATAAAGCATTTAACGCGCCAGAAGGTAAAGCTTTTGGAATTACAGTTGGGGCTCCTGCAGGAATCGGAGTTATTATGGCTGATGTTGCTGTAAAAGCTGCTACTGTTGATGTTATTGGTTATTCAAGTCCAAGCGAAGGAACCAGTTTTAGTAATGAGGTTATATTACAATTTAGTGGAGATTCGGGTGCTGTTAGACAGGCAATTATAGCTGCTCGTGAGGTTGGCATTAAGCTTCTAGGAAGTTTAGGAGATAAGCCAGAATCAACAACTAAACCATACATTTAAAAATAAAACATTGATATTAAAGTATAAATAATGTTTAAGGAGGGAAAAATGTGAAAAGATCCAAGCGATTTTTAGAATTAGAAAAAAGACCAATTAGTAAAGATGCTTTTATTAAAGAATGGCCTGAAGCTGGTCTAGTTGCAATGGAAGGACCAGATGATCCGAAGCCAAGTATAAAAATTGAAAATGGTAAAATTGTTGAATTAGATGGAAAAAAACGAGCTGATTTTGATATGCTAGATTCATTTATAGCAGATCATACTTTAGATTTAGATATAATTGAAAATGTAATGTCACAGGATTCTATTGAATTAGCTAAAAAAATTGTAAGTGTAGATGTATCTAGAGATGAAATTAAAAAAATTACATTAGGCATGACTCCTGCCAAAATAGTAGAAGTGGTAGGGAAAATGAATGTAGTAGAAATGATGATGGCAGTACAAAAAATGAGGGCTAGAAAAACTCCTTCAAATCAATGTCACATCACAAATGTAAAAGATCATCCTGCTTTAATTGCAGCTGATGCTGCTGAGGCTGCTTTGCGAGGATTTGATGAAATGGAGACTACAGTAGGTATAGTTAGATATGCTCCTTCTAATGCGATTGCATTATTAGTTGGTGGTCAGGTAGGAAGAAGGGGAGTATTAACCCAGTGTGCTGTTGAAGAAGCAATGGAATTAGAAATGGGGATACGTGGATTTACAGCTTATGCAGAAACAGTATCCGTCTATGGTACAGAACAGGTATTTGTAGATGGTGATGACACACCATGGTCTAAGAGTTTTCTAGCTTCAGCATATGCTTCACGTGGACTAAAGATGAGATATACATCTGGAACTGGTTCAGAAGCTGAAATGGGTTTTGCTGATGGAAAATCAATGCTTTATCTAGAGTCTCGCTGTTTATATATGACCAAAGGTGCTGGTGTACAGGGTATTCAAAATGGTTCAATCAGCTGTATTGGAGTTCCTGGAGCCGTTCCTTCTGGGGTTAGAGCGATCCTGGCAGAAAATTTAATTGCAATGCTTCTTGATTTAGAGTGTGCTTCTGGAAATGATCAGACATTTACCCATTCCAGAACAAGAAGAACTGCAAGAATGTTGATGCAGTTTTTACCAGGTACAGACTTTATCTTCTCAGGTTATAGTGGTGTACCAAACTATGATAATATGTTTGCTGGTTCAACTCATGATGTAGATGACTATGATGATTATTTAACTTTACAGCGTGATTTAAAAGTAGATGGTGGTCTGCTTCCTGTAGAAGAAGAAGATGTAATTAAAGTTAGAAACAAAGCAGCTAAAGCTCTACAGGCAGTTTTCAAAGAAGTTGGTATGCCAGAAATAACTGAAGAAGAAGTAGAGGCAGTAACTTATGCTCACGGTAGTAAAGATGTTCCTGATCGTGATGTAAGAGAAGACTTTAGAGGCATTGAAGATATGCTCGAAAGAGGTACTACAGGTGTTGAAATTGTAAAAGCACTTGCGAAACATGGGTTTAATGATGTAGCAGATAATGTATTCAATCTTTTAAAACAAAGAATTGCAGGAGATTATTTACATACATCTGCAATATTTGATAAAGATTATAATTGTATTAGTGCGGTTAATGACAAAAATGATTATGCTGGTCCTGGTACAGGTTATAGAGTTTCTGATGAACTCTGGGAAAAAATTAAAAATACTAGGCTTGCAAGGGATCCATCTGAAATAGGTGAATAAAATTTTGGAGGTGTTAAAATGCAGTTAAATGAAGATACTATTCGTCAGATAGTTGTTAGTGTATTAGAAGATATGAGTGAAGAAAATAATAGTTCTAATGCAAAAAAGCAGAGCACTTCGGTTGCAGTAAGTTCTGGTGATTTTAGTATTCAAGAAATTGGGCTTGCTGAAGAGGGTAAAAATAATGATGAAGTTGTTATTGCAGTTGGACCTGCTTTTGGAGATAAATTATCAAAAACTATGATTGATGAAAAACATGCAAATATTTTACGAGAGATAATGGCTGGGATTGAAGAAGAAGGATTAAAGGCCAGAGTAGTAAAAAATTATATTACAGCTGATGTTGGTTTTATGGGACATCAGGCAGCTCAATTAAGTGGTTCAGGTATAGGAATTGGCTTACAATCAAAGGGTACAATTTTGATTCATCAGAAAGATTTGAATCCACTTGCAAACCTGGAGTTATTTCCACAGGCACCACTTCTAACTTTAAAAACATATAGACAAATTGGAAAAAATGCCGCTCGTTATGCCAAAGGAGAAAATCCTGATCCTGTTCCAACTCAAAATGATCAGATGGCTCGGCCAAAATATCAGGCAATATCTGCTGTTTTATATAATAAAGAAGTTAAATGTCTTGATAAGGCAAAAAAGGTTGTAGAATTAGCAGTTGATTTTAATAAGTAATTATATATCAGGAGGTGTAATTTATGGAAAAAGAATTAATTGAATCTATTGTTCGTGATGTTTTAGGTAACTTAGAAAATGATGACAGTATAAGCAAAAAATCATCAACTAAAAGTGGAGGCCTTACAGATAAAGATTATCCTTTAGCGAAGAAGCAGGCAGATTTAGTAAAGACTCCTTCAGGAAAAAAATTAGACGATTTAAAATTACAAAAGTTTATTTCTGGAGAAATGGATGGATCTGAGTTGAGAATAACTGCCGAAACACTTTATCATCAAGCTGAAATAGCAAGATCAGTTGGTCGAGAACAATTTGCCAAAAATCTTGAAAGAGCAGCAGAATTAACAAAAGTAGATGATGATAGAATTCTTGAAATCTATAATGCAATGAGACCTTATCGATCAACTAAAGCAGAATTAATAGAAATTGCTGAGGAACTTGAAAATAATTATGATGCTGTAATTAATGCAAACCTGATACGTGAGGCTGCAGATGTTTATGAAAAAAGAGAGCGCCTCAAAGGGGATAGATAAGTTAATAAGAGTAGGTGACGACTATGGAATATATTGTTGGAGTAGATGTAGGAAACTCTACTACAGAGGTTGCTGTAGGAAAAGTGAATAAAGAAGAGGAAAACATAGAATTTATAACTGATGGAATATATAAGACTACTGGTTTCAAAGGAACAGTGGATAACATAGAAGGAATAATAAATTCTTTGGATTCTGCACTTGAAAAAGTAGATTTAAAATATGGAGACTTAGATTTAATTAGAATTAATGAGGCTACACCAGTAATTGGTGATGTAGCCATGGAAACAATTACAGAAACAGTTATTACTGAATCAACAATGATAGGACATGACCCCTGGACCCCTGGAGGAATAGGGCTTGGAGTTGGCTATACTACTAGGATAGAAGATGTATCTGACTGCAGACCGGGGGATGAATTAATTATTATCATCCCAGGAGATGTTGATTTTGCTGATGCTGCTGTCTTAATAAATAAAGCAGTAGAATCTGGGATTAAAGTTAACGGGGCTGTTGTTCAAAAAGATGATGCTGTTTTGATTGTTAATCGTCTTAATGAGAATATACCAGTTATTGATGAAGTAAAGTATATTAATAAGATACCACTAAATAAAAAAGCAGCTGTAGAAGTTGCCAGACCAGGTGGTACTATTAATAAACTTTCTGATCCTTATGGTATTGCAACAATTTTTGAGCTTAACTCGGAAGATACTAAACATATTTTTCCAGTGGCCCGGTCATTAATTGGTAATCGTTCTGCTGTTGTAATCAGAACTCCAGAAGGAGATGTTGAAGAAAGAAAAATTCCTGCTGGTAAGCTAGTGATTTTTGGTGATAAAGGAAAATCAGAAATCAGTGTAGATTCTGGAGCAGAAAAAATTATGGATTCATTAGAAAAAATTCAACCTGTAAAAGATGTAAAAGGTGAATCTGGAACTAATGTTGGTGGGATGTTAGATAGGGTAAAAGAAACAATGAGTCAGGTTACAGATCAAAATTTATCTGAAATAATGATTAAGGATATACTTGCAGTTAACACTTTTGTACCCCAAAAAGTAAAAGGTGGACTTGCAGAAGAACATGCAATGGAAAACGCTGTTGGTCTTGCTGCAATGGTTAAAACTTCTCAATTGCCGATGCAGAAAATTGCCGATAAATTACAGCAAAAAACTGGCGTAAAAGTTGTCATTGCTGGAGTAGAAGCAAACATGGCAATTCGTGGGGCTTTAACCACTCCCGGTACTGACAAACCATTTGTTATTCTTGATATGGGTGGGGGATCTACTGATGCAGCAATGGTTACAACTAAGAATCAGGTATATTCAACTCATTTAGCTGGTGCTGGAGATATGGTTTCACTTTTAATTAATATAGAACTAGGAATTGATGATTTGAAACTTGCAGAATTAATTAAAAAATATCCCCTGGCAAAAGTAGAAAGTATTTTTCATATCAGACATGAAGATGGAAGTGTTAAATTTTTTGATAAACCTTTAGCATCTAAATTGTTTGGGCGGGTTGTTATTTTAACAGACACTGATATGGTTCCGATTCCTACTAAACATTCTCTAGATAAAATTAGTCAGGTTAGAAGAGAAGCCAAAAATGATGTTTTTGTGCGTAATTCTGAAAGGGCCTTAAAAAGGATTATTCCAACAGGGAATATTAGAGATATTGATTTTGTAGTTATGGTTGGTGGATCTGCTATTGACTTTGAAATACCAACCCTAATATCTAACCGTTTATCTGAATTTGGAGTTGTGGCAGGAAGAGGTAACATTAGAGCAATTATGGGACCACGAAATGCTGTAGCTACTGGATTGGTTCTTTCTTATCTAGATACAGAGGGAAGTGTTAAAGATGGGTGATCATAGGGAAAAACCATCTGTATATATAGCGGTTGAGGATAATTATAAAAACAGTGTTTTATTAGACTATTTATGCTATGGTTTGGAAGAAGAGGGTATACCTTTTAAAATGATGGATAATAGTGCTGAAAATTTATATTCTTTAGCACATCAAGCAGCTCAAGCTTCACGTTTAAATGTTTCTTTAGCGCTTGGAGAAAATAATAGAGTACTGATTCATCATAAAAAATTAGAGCCTGATCAGCCTTTTTTTGAAAAAGAGATAAATAAAGAATTTCAAGCAAAGGTTATTGCATCAAATGCAGCTCGATTGGTTAAAGGGATCCCGATTAAAGACATTCCTTTAGAAGTAGATAATAAAAATAAATCTGTATCTGACATTTTAACTGATTTAGATAACTTCCAGAGTATTAGTAAAGAGACTGAGAACAAAAAAATGTCTAGTTCTGCAAAAGAAATAGATGAAAAAAGAATAAAAGAATTAACTAATTATATTTGTAAAAAGTTAAAAGATATAGAAAAAAATAATATTTAAGAGGCACTTTTGAGGAAAGGAGGGAATATGTCCCAAAAAGCTCTTGGAATGATAGAAACAGTAGGAATTCTTGCTGCCTATGAAGCTGCGGATGTAGCATTAAAATCAGCCAATGTTAAACTGGTTGGTTATGAAATTAGTAGGGGTGGCTTAATTGTTATTAAATTTACGGGAGATGTAAGTGCAGTAAGATCAGCTGTTGATGCTGGTAAAACTGCTGCTTCAAAATTATCTAAGGTTTGGTCTTCTCATGTAATAGCCAGACCTGCTGCACAAATAGAAAAAATGGTAAACAGTGAAGATACAATAAATAATAAGAATAAAGCAGATGAAGAAGTCGAAGAGGTAGAATCACCCGAAGAAGTAAACAAAGAACCAGAAGAATTGGAAACAGAAAATATGGTCGAAGCCGAATTTGATCAAGATAATGAATCAACTATAGACTCAGATCCAGAAGAATCAGAAGAGATAGAAGAAAAGAAAGAAGAGGATATATGTAATCTCTGTGGAGATCCAGCCTGTCCTCGAAATAAAGGAGATTTACACACGGATTGTATACATTATGATGAAATAAAAGGTGATAAAGAATAGAAGGAGGAATTTAAATG
>Ga0182234_10077_pt1 | contig 47048 bp, 45 predicted proteins | sample hydfratesGB_TM_A_FD_145595 | JGI IMG/M metagenome (GOLD analysis project Ga0182234, IMG submission 145595) | Subsurface microbial communities from deep shales in Ohio, USA - hydraulic fracturing test GB_TM_A | ecosystem: Environmental > Aquatic > Deep subsurface > Shale gas/oil reservoir >...
GACCCCAGGAAGACTACCTGGTAGATAGGTCACATGTGTAAGTATAGTAATATATTGAGCTGAGTGATACTAATAGGTCGAGGTCTTGACCTTACGATTTAAAAATATTCTTGTGCAGTTTTGAAGGTTTCTAGCCCCTAGCCCAATTTGCATAGCAAATTGTAGGCAGGTCTGACGCAACGACCACCAAATTTACATGAGCGAAAGCGAGTAAGTAAATTTGTGATGGGAGACTGCGATGGTACCATAAGGGTAAAGATACTTTCATAACAAAATAATCTAGTGGCAATAGCAAAGGGGTCACACCTGTTCCCATCCCGAACACAGAAGTTAAGCCCTTTAGCGCTGATAATACTTGGAGGGTGACCTCCTGGGAAGGTAGGTCGTCGCTAGATTATTATTCCAAGGTAGCTCAATGGTGGAGCAACCGGCTGTTAACCGGTAGGCTGTGGGTTCGAGTCCCACCCTTGGAGCCATATATTTATGCCGGAGTGGCGGAATTGGCAGACGCACAGGACTTAAAATCCTGCGATTATTTGTAATCGTATCGGTTCGACTCCGATCTCCGGCACCACTAATCATCGCGGGGTAGAGCAGTTGGTAGCTCGTCGGGCTCATAACCCGGAGGTCGTTGGTTCGAATCCTTCCCCCGCTACCAATTAGTTATATGGCGGCGTAGCTCAGTTGGCTAGAGCATGCGGTTCATACCCGCAGTGTCAGCGGTTCAAATCCGTTCGCCGCTACCAATTTATTAAGGCCCTATGGTCAAGCGGTTAAGACACCGCCCTTTCACGGCGGTAACCCGGGTTCGAGTCCCGGTAGGGTCACCATTATATTTTGGGGGCGTATAGCTCAGCTGGGAGAGCACCTGCCTTACAAGCAGGGGGTCATAGGTTCGAGCCCTGTTACGCCCACCAATTATAAATTTAAATGCGGCCTGGTAGTTCAGTTGGTTAGAATGCTAGCCTGTCACGCTAGAGGTCGAGGGTTCGAGTCCCTTCCAGGTCGCCAATTTATTTGCCTATAATTAGATAAATATATGAATATAAAAATGTGCTGGTGTAGCTCAATTGGTAGAGCAACTGACTTGTAATCAGTAGGTTGGGGGTTCAAGTCCTCTCACCAGCTCCAGATTTTGGAGGGGTTCCCGAGTTGGCCAAAGGGGACGGACTGTAAATCCGTTAGCACAGCTTTCACTGGTTCGAATCCAGTCCCCTCCACCAAGATGCGAAAGTGGCTCAGTGGTAGAGCATCGCCTTGCCAAGGCGAGGGTCGCGGGTTCGAATCCCGTCTTTCGCTCCATATGCGGGTGTAGCTCAGTGGTAGAGCCCTGGCCTTCCAAGCCAGTTGCGAGGGTTCGATCCCCTTCACCCGCTCCAAAATTCAATATGCACCTGTAGCTCAGTTGGATAGAGCAACGGACTTCTAATCCGTGTGCCGGGGGTTCGAATCCTCCCAGGTGCACCAGAAAATTGGGGCGTAGCCAAGCCGGTAAGGCACTAGACTTTGACTCTAGCATGCGTAGGTTCGAGTCCTGCCGCCCCAGCCAATAATCCAATTTTATATTATGACCCATTAGCTCAGTCGGTAGAGCACCTGACTTTTAATCAGGGTGTCCGGCGTTCGAATCGCCGATGGGTCACCAAATAAGGAGAGGTACCGAAGTGGTCATAACGGGGCGGTCTTGAAAACCGTTAGGGTGAAAGCCCACGTGGGTTCGAATCCCACCCTCTCCGCCAAAATTGGAGAAGTACTCAAGTGGCTGAAGAGGCTCCCCTGCTAAGGGAGTAGGCCTTAATAGGGCGCGAGGGTTCAAATCCCTCCTTCTCCGCCAGATCAAAACAATGGGCCTTTAGCTCAGTTGGTTAGAGCGTCCGGCTCATAACCGGCAGGTCTGGGGTTCGAGTCCCTGAAGGCCCACCATAGAAGGGGTGTAGTTCAGCTGGCAGAACGTCGGTCTCCAAAACCGAATGTCGTGGGTTCAAATCCTGCCACCCCTGCCATTTGTTTTGAATATACATCGGGGCGTAGCGCAGTTTGGTAGCGCATCTGGTTTGGGACCAGAGGGCCGCGGGTTCAAATCCTGCCGCCCCGACCATTAAACCTAGTAGCACTAGGGCTTATAGCTCAGCTGGTTAGAGCGCACGCCTGATAAGCGTGAGGTCGGTGGTTCGAGTCCACCTAAGCCCACCATTTAAACAACAAGATCTGGGGCCTTTAGCTCAGTTGGTTAGAGCGTCCGGCTCATAACCGGCAGGTCTGGGGTTCGAGTCCCTGAAGGCCCACCATATTTGCCCAGATAGCTCAGTCGGTAGAGCAGTGGACTGAAAATCCTCGTGTCGGTGGTTCGATTCCGCCTCTGGGCACCACTAAAGATAGTCTTATCAATAGGTAAGGCTATTTTTATTTTATAAAATATTAAGATTAGATAGATATTTTTAATCATTGTTTAAAATTTTAGATATAAATGTTAAACTGTAATTAAGACATAAATCCTATTACTATTCTTATAAGGCAAATATACTTTCCATTAATTTTTTAATTTAAATGATAAATTTGAGGTGAAAGCATTGAAAAACAATAAAAAGATAAATTTTAAATGGCTTAAATTCATGTATATATGGAACATAGTTATCTCTGGTGGTGGGGGATTAGGAATCATTTTTCTGCCAAACCTAACAAAATGGTTGTTTAATGCACCAACACCTAAAATTACATATGGTATTATAGGAAGTGTTTTTTTATCATTTGCTATAATTTCAATATTAGGATTAAAAAATCCAATAAAATTTGCGCCAATTCTATTATTTCAATTAACTTATAAAATTATATGGGTTATCGGGATTATTATTCCAATGATAATAGCCGGTGAATTTTACATCGGAGCATTACCAGCAGTTATAATATATGCTTTTTATATAATAGGAGATTTTATTGCTATACCTTTTTCTAATATTCTAAAGGTAGATAAATAATAGTTAAGATAAAAACTAAAATACAATTAAAAAGAAAAAAAGGAGATAGAAATGTTTAGAGATATGAGGAGAAAAAAGCAAATACTAAAAAAAGAAAAAATAAATGAAATTATGAAAAAAAATACTAATGGAATATTATCTTGTACTGGAGATGAAGGTTATCCATATGGAGTACCGGTTAGTTTTGTTTATTTTAATGAAAAAATATACTTCCATTCTGCTAAATCGGGACATAAAATTGATTCAATAAAAAATAATTCTAAAGTATCATTTACTGTGGTTGATAAAGACCAAATAGTTAGCGAAGAGTACACAAGTTATTTTAGAAGTGTAATTGCTTTTGGTAAAGCAAGATTAGTAGAAGGAGAAGAATGGTATGAGGGATTTAAAGAATTAGTTGAAAAATATTCAGGAGACCAGCCAGAAGAAGCTAAAATTAAAGAAATTAAAGAATGTACAAGATCTTTAATAATTGCTATCGATGTAGAACACATTACTGGAAAAGAAGCTATTGAATTAGTAAAAAAATAAATTTAACATACTAATGATTTCGACTTTTTAAGATATTTGTTTAATTCAAATATCTTTTTTTTATGTTTTCATATATGAAAAGAATAAGTTGTGATATAATTTATGTAACAATAAAGATAAATTATGGAGATGAAAATATGGATAGAAAAAACAGACCTTCTGGAAGAAAAAAAAGAATAGGCACTGGTAGTGCAAAGGTTAAAAAAAGAGGAACAGGGATAAGAATGAGAAAAACCAGACCATTAGGAGGAAGTGGTAGTTTTTTTGGAAGTAGTAAACCTTCATCTAATCAAAATGAGTCTACAAGCCAAAATTATTACAATACAAGTACACAAAGAGCTTCCGGAGGATTGAAAAAATATATTGTTATTATTATAGTACTAGCTATCGGGTATTTTATTTTTTCGAATATGGGAGGAATAACTGATTCACCAATAATCAACGAAACTGGATTTAACAACTCAGACTCAGATATAATCAATGAGACTTCGTCAGTTGATAGAGGTGCATATGAAGTAGATAGAAGGGTATCAGAACTTGCTAGAGATAAGAGGACAGTTCTGATTGGAGATGGATCTGATAGAGCTACTATCATGGTTTACCTTCTTGGTACAGATTTAGAATCTAGAAGTGGTATGGCGACAATGGATTTACAAGAAATGTTGGATGCTGATATATCTCCAAACGTAAATATAGTAATTGAAACTGGTGGCACATCCCAGTGGAAAAATGACGTTATAAGCAGCAAGACTAATCAGAGATACCTAATTAACTCAGAGGGACTTAATAGGTTGGAAGAAGATTTAGGTAGGAAATCTATGGTTGATCCAAACACTTTAACAGAATTTATTAGATATTCAAAAAAGAATTTTCCAGCAGACAGAAATTTCTTGATTTTATGGGACCATGGGGGTGGATCAGTTACAGGATACGGCTATGATGAATACGATAAGGGAGATACCATGACTCTTGATGAAATTGAAAGAGCATTATTTAATTCTGATTGTAAATTTGATATGATTGGATTTGATGCTTGTCTTATGGCAACTTTAGAAACTGCTTTTATAGTAGAGCCATATTCAGATTATTTAATTGCATCAGAAGAATTAGAGCCAGGAATTGGATGGTACTATACAGGATGGTTATCTGAACTATCAAAAAATACTTCCATTGAAACTATAGATTTAGGTAAAAAATTAATTGATGATTACATTCTTGAAATAAAAAGAAAAACTCCAAAATCACAAGCAACTCTGTCATTAATAGATTTAGCAGAGTTAAGTGGAACTGTACCAGAAAAATTTTCTGTGTTTGCAAAATCCACAGGAGAGTTAATAGAAAATAAAAATTTTAAAAAGGTTTCGGATTCTAGAGCTGGTACCAAAGAATTTGCATCGTCATCAAAAATTAATCAAATTGACATAATAGATTTTGCTGAAAGGATAGCAACTGATGAATCTATAGATTTTGCTGAAACATTAAAAAGTACGGTAAAATATAATAGAATGAGTGATAATATAACAAATGCAAATGGATTATCTGTTTATTTTCCTTATGGTAAACTAAGCGATGTATCATCTATGCTTGAAACATATGAAGAAATAGGTATGGATGAAGATTATTCAAAAACTATAAAGAGTTTTGCTAATCTCAATGTTGGGGGACAAGTTTCATCTCAAGGGGGAAGCATTTTAGATGTTTTATCAGGACAAAGTCAATCTGGAAACTCAGATTCTCAAGGGACAAGTAGTGATGTAATAGGAACACTTTTAAATGTTTTTCTATCCCAAGGTGATTTTTCAGCAATAACTGGAGGGGATAGTCAACCTCCGGAGTGGCTTGATGAAGAACAGATTACAGAATCAGCTCAATACTATAGCGAAAACATGATTGATACTAATTCTTTTAAAATAACTGAAAAATATGGACAGAGAGTACTAGAATTGTCAGAAGAAGAATGGGACTTGGTACATAATATGGAATTAGATGTATATATTGATGATGGAGATGGATATATTGACTTGGGAAGAGATAATGTTTTCGAATATAATGAAGATGGAGATTTGATACTAGAATATGATGGTACTTGGATAGCTATTAATGATAGGATAGTTAGCTATTATATGACTAGCTACGATTATCATGGAGATGATTATAAAATATTGGGAAGAGTACCTGCTTTCCTTAACGATCAATTAGTAGATATAATATTATCCTTTGACCAAGACAACCCATATGGAGAGGTATTAGGAGCAAGAGTTATATATGATGAAGATGAAGAGACACCTAATCTACCTAAAGGACTTATTGATATAAATGAAGGTGATAGAATAGACTACCTATGTGATTATTATAGTTATGAAGGAGATTTTAACAATACCTATTATTTAGGAGAACCATATTATGTTACTGGAGATTGGTATATAGAAAACTTGGTTATCTCCAATTTGGATTATTTAATGACTTATAAAATTACTGATATATATGGTAATTCTTATTGGACACCGGTAATAACAGATTAAAAAATTAACAAAATAAAAATATAAGGAGAATGTCATGAAGACAAAATTAACTGAATTACTTAAAATAAAATACCCAATAGTCCAGGGAGCTATGGCTTGGGTTTCAGAGTCTATACTAGCATCTGCAGTTTCAAACGCTGGAGGTGCAGGTATAATAGCAACAGGTGGTAGAGATTTATCCTGGGTGGAAAATCAAATTGATAATGCTAATTCTTTAACATCAAAACCTTTTGGTGTAAATGTTGTGCTAATGGATGAAAATAAAGAAGAGAAAATAGATTTAATATGCAGTAAAAAAGTTCATTTTGTGACTTTAGGCGCAGGAAATCCACTTCCTTATATCGAAAAGTTTAAAAATGCAGGCATAAAGGTAATACCTGTAGTACCAAACTTAAAACTCGCAAAAAGAGTAGAAGATAACGGAGTAGATGCATTAATAATAGAAGGCATGGAGGCAGGAGGACATATAGGTAAATTAACAACGATGGCATTAATGGCTCAAGTCATTCCAGAGATCAAGATACCTGTTATAACTGCTGGTGGGTTTGTGGACGGAAGAGGTCTCGCTGCTGCACTAGCTATGGGTTCTTCAGGAGTACAAATGGGTACTAGGTTTTATGCATCTAAAGAATGTCAAGCTCATATAAATGCTAAGGAAGCTATTGTAAGAGCAATAGACACCGACACTGAAATAACAGGTTACTTAAGAGGCCATGCTGTAAGAGGAATAAAGAATAAAATGACAGAGGAATATCTTAAATTGGAAAAAGAAAATGTATCCTATGAGAAACTTCACGATTTAATAGTGGGAACAAGTAGAAAAGCTCCAATTGATGGTGATATTGAATGGGGATTAGTTCAAGCGGGTCAAAGCCTTTCAGTTATTAAATCTATTGATAGGTGTGAAGATATAATTCAAAATATTATAAAAGAAGCTGAGGTGACAATTAATAATATTTGTAGTTTAATATAAAAAATAGGATTGAATTTTCAATCCTATTTTTTATGATTTATTAACCACTCTTTCAAACTATTCCTTAAATCTTCATGAAGAGGTTTATCAACTTCTTCTTTATATTGTTTAGTAAGGTTCATGATTGTTTTTTCTCCGTCATAGTACCTTAATATATGGTCCATATTTTCGATTATTTTAACAGTTATTTGATCATTGATTAATTTTTTAACATTTATATTTAAGGAGGAAATTATGACAAATATCGCAGATCAAGTATTTGAGTATTTTATGCCGGTTGTAAATTTAATGGGGGCTGGTGCTGTAAAACAGGTAGGTCCTAAAGCGGCAGGATTAGGTTTGAAAAAAACTCTAATTGTATCAGACCAAGGAATGTATGAAAGAGGAGCATTGGATGATATCAAGGACATATTAAAGGATTCAGGAGTAGAATCAGTTATATTCCCAGGAGCTCAACCAAATCCAACAGATAAAAATGTACATGATGGATTAAAAGTCTTTGAAGACGAAAAATGTGATTCAATAGTATCCGTAGGTGGAGGATCTTCTCACGACTGTGCTAAAGGAATAGGTTTGGTAGCTGGTAATGGTGGACACATTAGAGATTATGAAGGTGTAAATAAAAGTAAAAAACCTATGGTTCCTTTGATTGCAATAAACACTACTGCTGGTACAGCAAGTGAAGTAACAAGATTTTGTATAATTACTAATACAGAAACAAGTGTAAAAATGGCTATTGTTGACTGGAGAGTAACTCCAACAATTTCTGTTAATGATCCGGTAATGATGATGACTATGCCTAAAGGGTTGACAGCTGCAACTGGAATGGATGCACTGACTCACTCTGTAGAAGCATATATGTCTACTATCGCAACTCCAGTTACTGATTCAGCTGCACTAATGTCTATAAAATTAATTGGGGAAAACTTAAGACAAGCAGTTGCAAATGGAGAAAACTTCGAAGCTAGAAAAAATATGGCTTATGCACAACTTCTTGGAGGTATGGCATTTAATAATGCGAGTTTAGGATATGTTCATGGTATGGCCCATCAACTTGGTGGTTTTTACGACTTACCTCATGGTGTTTGTAATGCAATTCTTTTACCACACGTTCAGAGATTCAATTTAAATGCAAATCCAAAGAGACTTGGAGATATAGCTCAAGCATTAGGTGAAAATATTGAAGGTTTATCAGTTAGAGATGCAGCAGATAAAGGAATAGAAGCTATAGAAAAATTATCTAGTGATATAGGAATTCCTTCTGGACTTAGTGAGTTAGGCGTTAAAGAAAAAGATTTTGAAGTAATGGCTAAAAATGCTATGAAAGATGCATGTAGTGCTACAAATCCATGTACAGCAAAATTAGATGATGTTATTCAGATATTCAAAAATGCAATGTAAAGTACATTAAAGCAAAGTATATATTTAAAGAAGAGCTGGGGGGTTCTTCTTTTTTTAATAAAAGCTGGTTGGATGGAAATAAAATAGAAAATTAAATATAATTAACTACATGATAATAAAAATAGTGATATAATAAATATAACAAATTAAAAAAGGAGAGCGAAATGAATATAAAACAGGTTAAAAAAATTGAAAATGAAGTAAATTATGATTCTATTTTAATTCCTTATTCTAAAAAAAGTAATTTTAATTTTGAAGCCTCAGAAACCCTAAAGGAAAAAGTTAAATGGTTAACTGAAAATCAAGAATTTAAGGAAAATGATGAAAAGATTTATGAAAGAGTTATTATGAATAATGAAGAACAGTTAAAAATCATATTCCTTAAATTGAATGAAGAAAAAATTAATTCCGAAAAAATATTTTCTGATTTTTCTAAAGGATTTTCAAGTTGCAGAAAGTTAAAGGGTAAAAAAGTATTAGTGATGTTAGACAATGTATTAAATCAAATTAATAAGTATGATTTATATGAAAAAGCAATAGAAGCAGCTTATATTGCAAACTATGATTTTGATAAATATAAGACTAAAAAAGCTGAGAACAAATTAGAAATTGTTGATTTTTATACCAAAATCGAAAACTTTGATAAGGCTGTTATAGAAGCCGAAAACACGAGTAAAGGTACTATTCTTACAAGAAATTTAGTAAATGAACCACCAATGAGAATGACTCCAGAAAAATTAGCTGAAGAAGCAAAAAAAACAGGTGCAAATTCAGGTTTTGAAGTTACCGTGTATGATAAACCAGAAATTGTAAAATTAAATATGAATGCTTTTTTGTCGGTAGGAAAAGGTTCTGTAAATACTCCAAAATTAATAGTAATGGAATATAATGGAAGTAAAAGTTCTGAAAAACTAGGATTAGTTGGTAAAGGTCTAACTTACGATAGTGGAGGATATTCAATAAAACCATCAAAATCTATGAGTACAATGCACAGTGATATGGCAGGTGCTGCAGCCGTAATTGGTGCTATGAGTATAATAGCTAGTATGGAATTAAAAGTAAATATAGTAGCTGTTGTAGCAGCCTGTGAAAATAGAATTTCCCACGAAGCCTATCTACCTGGAGACATTTTAGAATCTATGTCTGGAAAATTCATAGAAGTAAACAACACAGATGCAGAAGGCAGATTAACCTTAGCAGATGCAGTTACTTATATTAAAGATAAACATAAGGTTAATAGTATAGTAGATTTAGCTACTCTTACTGGTGCAATAATAACTGCCCTAGGAAAATATAGGGCCGGATCCTTTACAAACAACGATGATTTACATGAGAAAATAGAAAAAGCTTCAAATATATCTGGTGAAAAAATTTGGAGATTACCATGTGATGAAGAATTAAGACAGTCAATTGAATCAAATGTTGCAGATATTAGAAATAGTACTCAAGGTAGCACTATAGGTGGTGGATCAATTACAGCAGCATTGTTTATTAAGGAATTTGTGGAAGAAACTCCATGGGTTCATATAGATATTGCTGGAACCAGCTGGACTGATAAGAAATTACCTTACTCACCAAAGGGTGGAGTTGGTTACGGAGCTAGGTTGTTATACAATTATGCTAAATTAATGCAGAGAGAAAATTAAATAAAGTACATTCATTATTAATATGATATAATATAAGATAATAATAATTTGTGAGGCGATTAAATGAAAGATGTTGATAAGATAAATACGGGATTTTTTAATACTCCAATACATAAACTTAACAATATAAGTAAAGAATATAACTGTAACATCTATATTAAAAGAGATGATATGACAGGATTTGCTTTTGGTGGTAACAAGTTAAGAAAATTGAATTATCTGTTAAAAGATGCATTAGATAAAGGGTGCGATACTCTTTTAACTTATGGAGGGCCTCAAACTAATCATGGTCGTCTCACAGCTTCTGTAGCAGTAAGGTACGGTATGAAATGTATAATAATTATGGACGGGAAAAAACCGGAAGAAGCTTCTGGTAATCTCATTTTAGATAAAATGATGAATGCAGATTTATATTTTGTGGAAGAGATAGATAGTAAAGATGAGATTAAAGATCGAGTTATAGAAAAATATGAAAAAAAAGGTCATAAAGTATATGAAATACCTGTTGGAGGAAGTTCAACACTAGGAATACTAGGTTATTTTGATGCTGTTAAAGAAATTAACCAACAAACGAAAGACATGAAATTGGAGTTGGATTATATAGTTTGCGGATATGGGTCAGCAGGGACATATGGTGGTCTAGTTTTAGGGAAAAAATATTTTAAAAACAACTACAATGTAATAGGGATTTGTGTTTCAAATAAAAGCGAAAATCAAATTGAAGAAGACAGAAAATACATGAACAATTCCGCTGATGAATTCGATATGAATATAAAAATTAATGAAGAAGATCTCTGGATAGAAAAAGGATTTGTAGGAGAGGGATATAATATTCCTGATAATAAAACTAGAGAAATTATATATTATGTAGCATCAAAGGAAGGAATTATTTTAGATCCATGTTATACTGGGAAAGCTTTTAATGGAATGCTGCAATTGATAAGAGATAAAAGAATTAAACCGGATTCAAATATATTGTTTATTCATACTGGAGGTACTCCTGGAATTTACACAAAAGAACATTTAGAACATATAAAGAAGGAGCTTTGGTAAAGTAATAGGAAAGGATAGATATATATGGATAAAGATGATAACAATTCTAATATCATTAATGAAGCTATATTTTTTGCTGTAAAAGCACATGAGGGTACTTTTAGGAAAGGTAAAAAAACACCATATATTTTTCATCCTTTAGAAGCTGCATCAATAGTGTCTACTATGACTGATAGTCCTGACATTATTGCAGCTGCTGTTTTGCATGATGTCTTAGAAGATACAGATATAACCTATGATTATTTAAAAGAGAAATTTGGACATATTGCTGACTTAGTATCATGGGAAAGTGAAAACAAAAGAAGAGATAAGGCTCCTGAAGAAACATGGAATATTAGAAAAAAAGAAACGGTTAAATATTTTCAAACTGATGCTAGCATTGAATCAAAGATAATTGCTCTAGGTGATAAACTAGCTAATATGAGATCAATATATAGAGATTACCAATTATTAGGTGATAATTTATGGGAAAGATTCCATCAAAAAGATAAAAATAAGCAGGGGTGGTATTACAAGAGTATGGCAGAAGCTTTAAAAGATTTAGAGACTTATCCCGCCTATAAAGAATTTAAGGCTCTAGTAGATTTAATTTTTTAATTCCTTGATTATCAAGGAATTTTTTTATATTCAAATAATAAAGAAATAAATTTAAGAATTTCTTTTTTTAAAGGTTCCTTATCTACACTTAGGGGTAGTAAATTTTGGGGAATATTATAAATATTGTTAAAATATAATTGATTGTCAAAAACATCCGATAAATTTATATAATTAATAATTCTACCGTCACTTAATTTGCCTGCTTTAGTAAGGATCTCAAAAACCATTTCTCCATTTTTTTTACTCCAGTTTAACTTATAATTAAAATCATTGACTAGGCTATCGTATTTGTTAATATTGTAAGTTGAAGCATCAATAAAAAGCCTATTTTTATTAAGTCTAATAGAATTATCATTGAAGAAAATATCAATCATATATTGTTTGTAGGATACATTTATATTATCAAGATAATCATAATTAGAAAAAAGTTCAGGTAAGTTAACAACATCTTCATAGTTATGCAACCACATAAGTTCTAAATATTCAATTTTAGGCTTTAATAAATAAGAATTATACAATCGTATAAAATCTTTTCCGCTTATATTATCTTTTCTGTTTATTCCTAAAAATTCTTCCATAGTTTTTAATTTTAAATTTTTTGTTTTAAAACGGTTGCTGTGTTTTCTAAATATAGAATATAAATCTATTAAACACTTGTTTTCTAAAGATAATTGAAGGTTGTGGTATTTACTTCTATATTTAATAAACTTTAAATCAAAAGAATTTCCATTGTAGGTAATAATGTATTTCTTCTTTTTTAATAAAGCTAGAAACTCATAAATGACTTGTTTTTCGCTATTTTCTTCTGAGAAAAGTTGTTTGAGATTAAAAGAGTTATTTTCTAAGTACATAACTCCAATCATGACAATTTTTGAATTTTTTGGATTTAATCCAGTAGTTTCAATATCAAAAAATAAGCTTTCTTTAAAAAGCGGATTATTTTTTTTGAAATCATCTATTTTGCTTTCGTTAATAATCATATTTTTCCTTTCAATTATGTCTTTTAATAAAGATAAAATTCTGATAAAATCTTATTATGAAAAATAAACTTGTCTTTACTACTCTATTTTATATTTTAGGAATAATTATATCATACAATGAATTACTGACATTGGGTAAGATTGTTTTGATTTTCCCCATTATTTTTTTGATGGTTATTTTTTTTAGTAAAAATACTCAGAGAAATCTATATTATTTTGTAGTAATACTCCTGAGTATTATTATAGGCTTTTTTATATCAAAAAACAATTCAAACAAAATACTTGATGATTATTATGGCAATCTTGGTATTATAGAGGGTAAAATTATTGAAAAAGATTTGGAGGGTAAAAGTTTTACTGTAAAAACCTATAAACTTACTACTGAAGAAAATACCATAGAAGAGATAGGTGAAAAAATCATTATAAATCTTGATGAAGAATTTAATGTGGATGTTGGAACGAGGATAATTGCTGAAGGTAGAATTTTAGAACCTTTAGGATCTAAAAATAGATTTGTCTTTAATTATAAAAGCTACCTATCAAGAAATAATATAACTGCTAATATGTTTTTGGATAAAGAAGAAATAGAAATCATATCCTCAGGAAATATCATTGATAAAAGCAGGATAAGTATATTAAAGAGAATCGAAGAATTTATCGATGAAAATTTGAATTATGAAAACAACAGGATATTAAAGTCGGTCATATTTGGAGATACTGAATATTTAGATGATAAGTTTTTACAAGGAGTTAGAAATACTGGAATAGCTCATGTTTTTGCAGTTTCAGGATTACATATTGGTATTTTCATCGCTGTATTTACCTTTATATTCAAGATTCTGGGATTAAATATTAGAAAATGTCAGATAATGACACTGCTATTTTTGTGGTATTATGGTTTTATAATAGGCTTTCCAATATCAATATTAAGAGCGCTAATCTTATTTTCAGTCATAACCCTAGGAAATATTTTGCTTAGAAAAAACTCACCTTTTAATGCTCTAAGTTTTACAGCTTTAATACTACTTATATACAATCCTCACTGGTTATTTGATGCAGGTTTTCAATTATCTTTTATAACTACAATTAATATATATATTTACATATATTACATTAGTCCTCAAATTAAAAGCAAGAATATAAATAAACTTTTATTTATACCCTTTGTTCAAATGGGAATAATACCTATCTTAGCTTTTAATTTTAACTATATATCAATCTTTAGTTTCATTGGGAACTTGATACTGGTTCCAATTTTTTCATTACTTTTAAGTGTTTCAATCGTAGGAATAGTATTGAGTTTTTTAATTATGCCTTTAGCAGAAATAGTTTTTTTATTTATAGATAAAGGTTTTTGGGTATTTAAACTTATACTAGATAAACTATTCATATTTCCATATTTAGGAATAGATACTGCATCCCCAAATCTCAATTTTTTATTCATTTATTATGCGCTTTTACTATATACAATTGGATATAATAATTTTAAAATTGATAAACATATTCATAAATTTATTACATACAGTATAGTTTTATTTGTATTTTTTAACTTATTTATAACAAATTATAATGAAGTTCTTGAAGTATCTTTTTTAGATGTAGGTCAGGGTAATGCCTCTTATATTAAATATAAAGATAAAAATATTTTGATAGATGCCGGAGGTGATGTTTATTCTTCATATAATAAAGGCGAGATAGAATTACCAGAGTATATTAAAAAACGTGGTATTTTTAATATTGACTTGCTTTTTATTTCTCATTTTCATGAAGATCACTACTGTTCATTAGATGAAATTAAAAAGGTTAGCAACATTGAAAATATATTTATAAATGGCATGAATGAAAGTTTGCTCAGAAACTTTAACTCGAATATAGAAATTTTGAGCAAGGGAGATAAAATATTAATGGATGATAATTTAAGTATTGATATTTTGTGGCCTGATAAAAACTTTTATTCGAATGACGAAAACGAAAACTCTCTAGTGCTGTTAATAAAATACAAGGATAAAAATATTTTATATACAGGGGATATTAATAAAAATATAGAAGAAAAAATTTCTAAGAACGTTAGCAAAACTAACATCCTACTGGTTCCACATCATGGTAGCGATACTTCATCAAGCGAGGATTTTTTAGCAAAGATTTCCCCAGAAGTCGCAATATTCAGTTATGGACATAATTTTTATGGCATTCCATCTCTAAATGTAGTCGATAGGTATAAAAAATATGGAATTGAAAGTTATTCAACCTTTAAAGATGGTGAAATATGGTCTATAATGAATAAGGATGGTTATAAAGTATATACAAATAAAAATAGTGTAAATAATGAACTAAACCTATTTGAATTATTATTTGCCTTGGTTGTGCTCTATTTAACCTTAATGTACTTAGAAGAGAGGGAAATATATTATGAAGAAATCTAAAGACTATAAAAAAGTAATCTTACTTCATGGAAATGAGATTTATCTTCAAGAAAGATTTATTAAATCATTAAAAAAGAAATACATCGATGACGAAGGTATGAATTATTTTAAAAGTGATAAGTTTGATGAAGAAATAGATGAAATAATTAATTTTTTAAACACGGTCTCCTTCTCTATGGATAAAAAAATAGCAGTTGTTGAGAATTGTGATTTTCTAGGGAGTAAAGGAAAAGTTAAGGAGAAAAGCTTAGATACAATAACACGGTACATAGAAAAGGAACCTAAGGATAATTACTTAATTTTTTTCGCTAAGGATCTTAAAGTTGATAAAAGAAAAAAATTATACAAATTAATTAAAAAAAATGGAGAAATAATAGAATATAAAAAATACAGCGAAAAAGACCTAATTAACTGGATTTCTAGATATTTGGATCATTTTGAGAAAAATACTAATTATGCAAATGCTCGTTGGATAGCTCATTATTCTGGTTACCTAGAGTATGAGAGTGAAAAAAATTTATTTGATGTTAAAAATGAGTTGGATAAGATTATTAGTTATACTGGAAATAAATACAATATATCTCAAGAAGATATTGAAGAAGTGATGACAATATCCATTGATAACAATATATTTATGTTTGTAGATAATATATTCGAAAATAAACCAACTAAGGCTTATGAAATGTTAAATGATATGATATCGAATAATATTTCTCCCCACTATATTTTTTATATGATGGTTAGGCAAATAAGATTGCTCAATCAACTCAGTGCATACAAAGAAATTAATTTAAGAGAGGACTATATATTAAGTAAAATGAAACTTAGAAATTTTATATATAAAAAGCTGAATTCTCAACATTCAAAATTGGGGAGTAAGAAAATTCAATATTTATCAAATAAAGCTCAGGAAATAGAAGCTAAGGTAAAGACGGGATTTATTGATATAGAATTAGGTATAAATATTTTGATTAGTAAAGCAAATAAATAAAAACCAGGAAAAACCTGGTTTTTTTTACTGAATCGTATTCAACTTTTTGTTTAATGAACCTATTTTTCTAGCTACTGTTTTCTTGTGGAAAGTGCTTTTTGTAGCTCCTTGATGATATCTTTTTTGAATTTTCTTGAATAAGTTCTCTGCTGTTTCCTTATCGTTTTGCTCAACAGCACTGTTAAACTGCTTTATATATGTTTTTATTTCAGATTTTTTCGATCTATTAATCAAATTTTTCTTTTGAATAACCTTGATTTTCTTTTTAGCTGCTTTTATATTAGCCAAAACATTCACCTCCTTTAATCGTATAGATAATATGTAAAAATATACTATACTTCTATCATGACTTATAAATTATACAGTGAATAAATGAAAAAATCAACACTAATCTTGAAATAATACCAATTTTTTTGAAAAAAATATAATATGAGGAACTTTAAAATAATCTGATTATTTGTTATAATATGATGATAAATTTTTCGGGAGGAAGATGAGAGAATTGAATGATAGACAAAAGAAAATAAGAAACTTTTCTATTATTGCTCATATAGACCATGGTAAATCGACATTAGCTGACAGGTTAATTGAATCCACAGGTTTAGTGACTAGTAGAGAAATGAAGGAACAGCTATTAGATAATATGGATTTAGAGCGTGAAAGAGGAATTACAATCAAACTCCAGACTATTAGGCTGGTTTATAAATATAAGGGTGAAGAATATCTATTAAATTTAATAGATACGCCAGGTCATGTAGATTTTAATTATGAAGTGTCCAGAAGTTTGGCAGCATGTGAAGGAGCTATACTGGTTGTGGATGCAGCTCAGGGAATAGAAGCTCAAACTTTAGCTAATGTTTATTTGGCATTAGACCAGGACCTTGAAATTATTCCTGTTATTAACAAAATAGACTTGCCAGGAGCTAGACCTGAAGAAATAAAAAAAGAAATAGAAGATGTAATAGGTCTAGATTGTGAAGATGCCCCACTTATTTCAGCTAAAGATGGTGTGAATATTGATAAAGTACTAGAAGCAATTGTTCAAAAAACTCCCCATCCTCGAGGAGATAAAGACAGTAATTTAAAGGCCTTGATTTTCGACTCTTACTATGATAGCTACAAAGGAGTTATTGCTTTAGTTAGGATTTTCGATGGAAGTGTTAAAAAGGGAGACATTATAAAAATAATGTCCAATAACAAGAAATTTGAAGTAACTGAGGTAGGAATTATGGCTCCTAAGCAGGTGCCTATAGACTCTTTAGAAGCTGGAGATGTTGGATATATTGCAGCAAGCATCAAAGATGTTAGAAACTGTACTGTTGGTGATACTATTACTGACGCAAAAAATCCAACAGAAAAACCATTACCAGGATACAAAAAAGTAAACTCTATGGTATATAGTGGTATATATCCTGCAGAAGGAGAAGATTATAATAATATTAGAGATGCTTTAGAAAAACTTAAAGTAAACGACGCAGCCTTAAGCTTTGAACCTGAAACATCTGCAGCCTTAGGTTTTGGATTTAGATGTGGGTTTTTAGGTTTATTGCATATGGAGATAATCCAGGAAAGATTAGATAGAGAGTTTGATTTGAATATCATTGCGACAGCACCTAGTGTTATATATAAAGTACATAAAAATAATGGAGATTTACTGGAGATACAAAATCCTACAAACCTTCCTCCAACTCAAGAGATAAATTTTATGGAGGAGCCTGTAGTAAGAGCTGATATCATGACTCCTTCTGAGTACATAGGACCTATTATGGAGCTTTGTCAGGAAAGAAGAGGAACCTATGAGAAGATGGAGTATTTAGAAGAAAACAGAGTGGTACTTCATTACAAGCTTCCTTTAAATGAGATAATATATGATTTCTTTGATGCCTTAAAATCTAGAACCAGAGGATATGCATCCTTAGATTACGAATTAAGCGGATACCAGAGATCTGAATTGGCTAAACTTGATATTTTAATAAATGAAGAAGTAGTTGATGCTTTTTCTATAATAGTACATAGAGACAAGGCTTATGAAAGAGGTAGATCTATTGCTGAAAAACTTAAAGATGTAATACCTAGACATATGTTTGCAGTACCTATCCAAGCAGCTATTGGAGGTAAAATAATTGCTAGAGAAACAGTAAGAGCATTAAGAAAAGATGTATTGTCAAAATGCTACGGTGGAGATATATCTAGAAAGAAAAAACTTCTAGAAAAACAAAAAGAAGGTAAGAAAAAAATGAGACAAATAGGAAATGTTGAGGTTCCACAAGAGGCATTTATGACCGTTTTAAAATTCGATAAGTAAGAAGGATTTTAATGAAAAAATTAGGATTATACATACATATACCTTTTTGTGAGAGTAAGTGTTATTACTGTGATTTTTACTCTATTACAAAGATAGATAAAGAAATCAAATCGGTATATGTTGATTCATTGATTAAGGAATTAAAATTATATAAGGATAAAATAGACGGAGATACCTTTGATACAATTTTTATTGGAGGGGGAACTCCGTCTACTATTGATGCTGAAATTTACTCGAAAATGTTTGAATATTTATATAATGAAGACTTAGTAAATAAAGATGCTGAGATTACGATGGAAATTAATCCTAAAAACAGAGGATTAGAATATTTGAATAAAATTAAAAAAAATGGTGTGAATAGGCTAAGTGTAGGGATTCAAACTTTTGATGACGAAATCTTGAAAGTAATAGGCAGAAACCATAATAAAAAAGAAGCCGAAAGATTTTTAGAATCAGTAAATAATGTAGGATTTGAAAATTTAAGCTGCGATTTGATTTTTAATTTACCTTTACAAAAATTTAATCATATAAAAAAAGACATAGATAAATTAGAAAGGTTTTATGCAAAGCATATTTCTCTTTATTCTTTAAAAGTTAATCCTAATACAAAAATGAATGAAATTGTAAAGAAAGAAACCTACAAACTTATGGAAGATGAAGAAGAGAGAGATACTTATTATTTAGCTAGAAATTACATGAAAAGCAAAGGATATAACCAGTTTGAAATTTCAAATTTTGCTAAAAAAGGTTATGAAAGCAAACATAATTTAAAATATTGGGACAGAGCTGAATATATAGGTATAGGAGCAAGCGCCCATTCTTTTTTAGAAAACAAAAGATACAGTAATGTTTCTAATGTAGATGAATATATAAAAAGTATCAACTCCTGCAAGTTGCCGATAGATTATGAAGAATATATAAATAAAGAAGATGCTCTCTGGGAGTTTTTAATATTAGGTTTAAGAAAAAGCGAAGGTGTTAATATAGAAGAGATGGAAACTAAGTTTAATACTTCCTTTTCAAAATACAGAGAAATAATAAAGGAATTAAATGACGATGGTTTGCTAATAAGAACAAAAGAAAATATAAAATTAACAAAAAAGGGTATGGATTTATCAAATTATGTATTTGTAAAGTTAAAATAATATAAAATAAGCTGATAATACTTGACAAAATCAATGAAGAGTAGTATCTTATTGACAAGGCCTTAGCACTCATTAAAGTAGAGTGCTAATAGAGAGGTGATAATATGGAACTCAATAAAAGAAAAGTTGATATATTGAAGGCTATAATTCACAGTTATATTGATGAAGGTGAGGCAATAGGATCTAGAACTTTATCTAAAAAATATGATTTAGGTATAAGTTCTGCTACTATTAGAAACGAAATGTCTGATTTGGAAGATTTAGGTTACCTAATTAAGCCTCATACATCTGCAGGAAGAGTACCAAGCGATAAAGCATACAGACTTTATGTAGATAATATTCTAGTTAATAAAAACAAATCCAAATACTATAAGCAGATAAAAAAGATACTACAGGAAGAAATTAATGAAATGGATATGTTTTTAAGAAACTCTAGTAGAATACTTGCTCAATTAACTAAATATACATCTTTGATAATAGCACCTCAGTTTAAAAAATCTAAACTGAAACATGTTCAATTGGTACCGGTATCCAATAGCAAGGTATTAATAGTGATGATAATGCAAAACAATATAGTGAAAAATGTTATATTGAACTTGAGGACACCGATACCTGAAAATCAGTTAAATAAAATATCTAATTTATTAAATGAAAAATTAACTGGGCTCAGACTAGACATGATAGATTTAAGTATGAAAAACAGGATAAAAGAAGAAATCTATTCAATAAGAAACAAATACGACCAAAGGATAGATGATTTAATGAAGGTGCTGATAAGTAGTTTAAATGAATACGATAAAGTAGATGTATATAGTGATGGTTTGAACAATATGTTGAATTTTCCTGAATACAATGATACAGAAAAAATCAGAGAGTTTTTATCTTTTGTAGAGGATAAAGATAACATAGTTAAACTCCTTCTGAAAAATTCTGATGAAGATTTAGACATAACTATAGGTCACGAAAATATTTTCGATGAAATAAGAAAATGTAGTTTAATAACTGCTACATATAAATTTAATGGGATTACTGTAGGAAAACTTGGAGTTATAGGACCAACTAGAATGGATTATAAAACAGCAATACCTATAGTGAGAGCCCTATCTTACAATATAAACGAAATTATTGAGAAAAACTTTAAAGAACAAAACAAGGAGTGATGACTATGGCGAAAAAGAAAAACAAGAAGGAAGAAATAAAGAAACAGGAACAAGAAGTTAAAGATGATGATAAAACCGGAGAAGAGACTATAGATAGGGAAAATCAAGAAGATTCTCTGGAAAAAGAAAAATCTCAAGTAGAAGATGAAACAAAGAATGAACAAGAAAGTGAGTCTGAACTAAAAGATAAACAGCTGGAAGAAATAAATAATAAACTTCTTAGGTTACAAGCAGACTTTTTAAATTACAAAACAAGAACTGAAAAAGAAAAATTTAAATATTACAACGACGCAATAGAAGATTTAGTTTGTGAGATGCTCCCAATATTGGATAATTTTGAGAGAGCTTTAGAAAATCTGGAATCAGATGAAAATTTATCTCAAGGAGTTGAGATGATACTAAATCAATTTATAAATCTTCTTAAAAAATACGGCGTTGAAGAAATAGATGCTTTAGGTAAAAAATTTGACCCTAAACTTCACCACGGTGTATCAACTGAAGACACAGATGAAGAAGAAGATATAGTGGTTGAAGTTTTTCAAAAAGGTTACAAATTAAAAGATAAAGTAATTAGACCAAGTATGGTTAAAATATCAAAATAAGGAGGAAATAAATTATGAGCAAAATTATAGGAATTGACTTAGGAACTACAAATTCATGTGTTGCGGTTATGGAAGGTGGAGAATCTACAATAATAACAAATTCAGAAGGTAAAAGAACTACTCCTTCAGTAGTTGCATTCACAAAAGATGGAGAAAGATTAGTAGGTGAAACTGCTAAAAGACAAGCAGTTACAAATCCAGATAATACAGTGGAATCAATAAAAAGACATATGGGTACCGACCATAAAGTGAAAATCCAAGGTAAAGAATACACACCACAGGATATATCAGCATTCATACTTCAAAAACTAAAAGCGGATGCAGAAAGTTATTTAGGTGAAAAAGTAGAAGAAGCGGTTATTACAGTACCTGCATACTTTACTGATAGCCAGAGACAGGCAACAAAAGATGCAGGGAAAATAGCAGGACTAACTGTTAAAAGAATTATTAATGAACCTACGGCAGCTTCTCTAGCTTATGGTATAGACAAAGAAGAAGAAATGCAGACAATTATGGTTTACGACTTAGGTGGAGGAACTTTTGATGTTTCTATCTTAGAAATTGGTGAAGGAGTATTTGAAGTTAAAGCAACTAATGGTAACAACCACTTAGGTGGAGACGATTTTGATAAAGTACTAGTTGATCATATTGCAGAGGAATTTAAAAAAGAAAATGGAGTAGACTTAAGAAAAGATAGAATGGCATTACAAAGACTCGATGAAGCAGCAGAAAATGCAAAAAAAGAACTATCATCTACAATGTCTACTAATATAAACCTACCATTCATTACTGCTACACAAGATGGTCCAAAACATTTAAATATGGATATAACAAGATCTAAGTTTAACGAACTAACAGGACATTTAGTTGATAAAACTATTGAACCAATGAAAAAAGCATTATCAGATGCAAAATTATCAGCTAGTGATATAGATAAAGTAATACTAGTAGGTGGATCAACTAGAATACCAGCAGTACAGGAAGCAGTTAAAAAGATAACTCACAAAGATCCTCATAAAGGAATAAACCCTGATGAATGTGTGGCACTAGGTGCAGCAATACAGGGAGGAGTTTTAGCAGGAGACTTTGGTAAAGATATATTACTTGTAGATGTTACACCATTATCATTAGGAATAGAAACATTAGGTGGAGTATTTACACAACTTATAGAAAGAAACACAAGAATACCAACCAAGAAAAGCCAGGTTTTCTCAACAGCTGCAGATAATCAAACTGCTGTAGATGTACATGTTCTTCAAGGGGAAAGACAAATGGCTAAAGATAATATATCTCTAGGAAGATTCCAATTAGATGGAATACCACCAGCACCTAGAGGAGTTCCACAAATTGAAGTTACTTTTGATATAGATGCTAATGGTATAGTTAATGTATATGCAAAAGATAAGGGAACTGGAAAAGAACAAAATATTACTATTACAGCAACTACAAACCTATCTGAAGAAGAAATAGATAAAAAAGTTAAAGAAGCAGAACAATTTGCTGAGGAAGATAAAAAGAAAAAAGAAGAAATAGAAGTCGTTAATAAAGCTGACAATTTAATTTATCAGACAGAAAAAAGCATGAAAGATTTAGGAGATAAATTATCAGAACAAGAACAAGAAACAGTTAATGGAAAAAAAGATGAGTTGAAAAAAGCTTTAGAATCTAATAATATAGAAGATATAAAAACAAAAACTGATGAGTTAACTGAAGAATTTAACAAAATTGCTCAGAAAATTTATCAGCAGGAAGCACAAAGTCAGCAAGGACAGCAAGCTGGACAACAGGAAGAGCAGCAGGAAAGTGAAGATGAAGATGTTGTTGATGCAGACTATGAAGTAGTAGACGAAGATGAAGACAAAGATGAATAAAGCTAAATCATGTGATTTAGCTTTACTTTTTAACGGTGGTGAATCACAATGAGTAAAAGAGACTATTATGAAATACTGGGGGTAAGCAAAGATGCAGACCAACAGGAAATAAAAAAAGCTTTCAGAAAATTAGCTAAAAAATACCATCCGGATTTAAATCCGGATGATAAGGGTTCAGAGGTTAAATTTAAAGAAGTAAATGAAGCTTATGAAGTATTAAGTGATGAAGAAAAAAGAAAAAAATATGATCAATTTGGACATGCAGCCTTTGATCAAAACCAAGGATTTGGTGGATTCGGAGGTGGTGGCGGAAGCTATCAAGGATTTAATGATATTTTTGGAGATATTTTTGGAGACTTTTTTGGTGGAGGTGCTGGTAGAAGACGTACCGGACCAAAAAAAGGTCAAGACCTTAAAATCAGACTTAATATAACTTTTGAGGAAGCAGCCTTTGGAACAAAAAAAGAAATAAAAATCAACAGAATGGAATCATGTTCAAAATGTGGAGGGAGCGGTGCTGAACCAGGAACAAGTAAAAAAACCTGTGGAACTTGCCACGGAAGTGGAAGTGTAAGAACCGTTCAAAATACACCTTTCGGTAAATTTCAAAATGTAACCACCTGTCCAGAGTGCCACGGTACAGGAGAAATAATAGAAGAGCCATGTACTCAATGTGGAGGAAGTGGTAAAGAGAAGAAATCAAGGAAAATCACTATAAATATTCCGGCTGGAGTTGATAATGGATCCATTATACCATTAAGAGGAGAAGGTAATCACGGAGATAAGGGAGCACCTAGTGGTGACCTATACGTATACTTGAGTGTTAAAGCTCATAAAATATTTGAAAGAGACGGCTATGATATATGGTTAGAAAAGAAAATATCCTATCCTACAGCTACTCTTGGAAATAATATAAAAGTAGAGACTTTAGATGGTAGTGTAAAATATAAAATACCTGCAGGAACACAAACTGGAACAGTTTTTAGACTTAAAAATAAAGGTGTACAAAAACTAAGAGGTTCTGGTAGAGGAGATCAGTACGTTAAAGTTGTAGTAGATATCCCTAAAGATTTAACTAAAAAACAGGAAGAAGCAATAAAAAAATTAGCAGATGAATTAGGCGAAAAAATAGAACCGCAAAAAAAAAGGATAATTGATAAAGTAAAGGATGCTTTTAATTAAGGAGAGTGTTTTATTTGAAATGGATTGAAGTTTTTGTAAAGACCACTTCAGAATTTGAAGAAGAAGTTACAAATATTTTGTACGAAGCTAATATTCAAGGTATTATTATAGAAGATTTCCAGGATGTATTAGATTTGGAAAAAAACAAAAATGATTGGGATATTATTGATCCCGATTTATTAAACAATTATTATGAAGGTATCATCATAAAAGGATATCTGGAAGAAGAAGATGATGTTGAAGAAAAAATCGACTTCATAAAAGAAAAAATACACGGATTACCAAGATACGACCTGGATATTAGAGACACTGAAGTTGAAATAAATACCATTGAAGAAACAGATTGGAATCAAGAGTGGAAAAAACACTTCAAACCATTTCCTGTAGGAAAGAACTTCCTTATTAAACCATCTTGGGAAGAGATTGATGAAGATACCGAAAGAAAAATTATTGAAATAGATCCTGGGATGGCCTTTGGTACAGGAACTCATGCAACAACCCTAATGTGCTTAGAAGCTTTAGAAAATTATCTAAAAGAAGACGATTTAGTTTATGATATTGGCACCGGAAGTGGTATTCTGGCAATAGCTGCTGGGAAATTAGGTGCTAATTCAATTGGTATCGACATAGACGAAGATTCTGTTCGTACAGCAAAAGATAATGTTAAATTAAACAAATGTGCGGATAATGTAAAAATAATTAAAGGCAATCTTTTAAATAAGGCAATGGATAAGGCTGATATAATAATTTCAAATATTATAGCAGATGCTATCATCAATATGAGCGGAAATCTCAATAAATTTCTAAAGGATAGTGGTATATTTATAGCATCAGGCATACTTGAAAACAAGAAAGAAGAAGTAGTACAGGCATTAAAAGCTAATAAATTTGAAATTCTAGAAACCAGTGTAATGGATGAATGGTTGTGTATTGTTGCGAGGAAAGGTATTAATGAATAGATTTTTTGTAAAAAAAATAGACCAAAACAACATCGCTATATATGGGGATGATTATAAGCATGCAAAAAAAGTACTACGATTAGTAGAAGGTAGTAATGTATATGCTGTATATAATGAAGTAGAATATTTAGCTAAAATAATAAAAGATGATGGAGAAAATCTTTGGTTGGAAATGATTGAAGAAACAAAAGTAATTAGAGAACCAGATGTAGAAATCCATATATATCAGTCATTACCTAAATCTAGTAAAATGGATTTTATTATACAAAAAAATGTAGAAATTGGAATTAGCAAATTGACTCCTATTATAAGTGATAGGAGTTTAATTAAAATAAAAAATGAAAAAAAAGAAAAGAAAAAACTTGAAAGATGGACCAAAATTTCTGAAGAGGCAGCTAAACAATCTATGAGGAATATAATACCAGAAATCAGAGATATTATTTCATTCGACGATATGATTGAAGAATTAAAATTTAAAATAAAAAATGAAAATATAGAAATTTTAGTCCCTTATGAAAATGAAGAAGATTGTAGTATTAAGGATATAAATTTAAACAAGGAAAAAATAGCAGCTGTTGTAGGTCCTGAAGGAGGGTTTGAAGAAGAAGAAATTCAACGCCTTATTGAAATAGGAGTAAAACCTGTAACCTTGGGACCAAGAATATTAAGGAGTGAAACAGCGGCACTAGTTTTGAGCACATTGATACTTCATGAGACAGATAATATGAGGAGAAAATAATGAAAGTAGCATTTTATACTCTAGGGTGCAAAGTAAATCAATATGAAACTGAAGCCATGAAAAATCTTTTTAAAAATGCCGAGTTTTCAATTGTAGAAGAAGAAAATACAGCGGATATTTTCATAATAAATTCTTGTACAGTAACCAGTGCAAGCGATAGAAAAACTCGTCAAATGATGAGGCGATTTAAAAGGAAAAATTCTAATGGGATTTTGATTTTAATGGGATGCTATAGTCAAAATCATGGCGATGAGTTGAAAAATAACCAAGATGTAGATATAATAATAGGTACAAAAGAAAAATCAAAAGTATTGGAAATAACTCAAGATTATATAAATAAAAAAATAAACCACCAATCAGTACAAGAATTTGACAGACAAGAAAAATATGAAGAGTTTGATATTATTGATTGGGAATCAAGAACTAGGGCTAATATAAAAATACAAGATGGGTGTGATCAGTATTGTTCATACTGTATTATTCCCTATGTAAGAGGACCAAGTAGGAGTAGAGAAAGAGAAGATATAATAAAGGAAATAATCAACTTATCAGAAAAAAATTACAAAGAAATAATAATAAATGGAATAAATTTAACAGCATTAGGTAAGGACGACCATAAAGGTACATTAGTAGATTTAGTTAGAGAAATTGATAAGTTAGAAATAAATTCAAGAATTAGATTTGGTTCACTAGAAGCGAGCATAATAAGTGAAGAAATGATGAGTATTATATCCAATAACGACATTTTTGCAAAACACTTTCACTTATCTCTACAGAGCGGCTCAAATTCAGTATTAAAGAGAATGAATAGAAAATATACAAAAGAAGAATTTCATGAAAAAGTAGAACTTATAAGGAAATATATACCAGATTGCGGAATTACAACTGACATAATAGTAGGTTTTCCGGGAGAAACAGAAGAAGAATTTAGCGAATCCTATGAATTTGTAGATAAAGTTGGATTTTCTAGAATTCATGTTTTTAAATTTTCGCCTAGAGAGGGAACAAGAGCCTATAATATGAAGGAAAAGGTAAACGGCAAGGTAAAAAACAGTAGAAGCAAAAAAATGATAGAATTAGGTGAAAAATTGGAAAAAAACTTCTGCGAAAAATTTATTGACAAAGAAGTAGAAGTTCTTTTTGAAACAAAGGATGAAGAAGGATTTTATACAGGTTATACTAGCAACTATATTCACTTTAAGCATAAAAGTAGTAATGATTTAGAAAACAAAATGCTTAAATTGAAAGTCACAAAGGTATCAGGAAATATACTTATTGGATAGTGGAGGTGAAATGGTGAAGGATTGTATATTTTGCAAAATAGTAAAAGGGGATATTCCATCAGACAAGGTTTATGAAGATGAAAAAATATTAGTATTTCACGACATAGAACCAGAAGCCCCTGTGCACGTACTGGTTATACCTAAGACCCACATATCTAGCCTTAACGATGTACAAGAAGACAACAGCGAGGTAATCAGTTATATTTTCGAGAAAATTCCTGAGATAGCAAATAAACTAGGGGTAGATAAATCAGGATATAGGATAGTCTCAAATTGCGGTGAAGATGCTATGCAAACAGTAGAACATATTCATTTTCATCTTTTAGCAAAACGGTCTTTAAAATGGCCTCCAGGTTAAATAAAAAAATTATTGAAATTAATAATCATATAATGTATAATTAACAAGTGTTTCAAGAAACATATTTATGTGTTATGAGAGGAGGGTAGCAAATGACGGAAATTAAAGTAAGAGAAAACGAATCATTAGACAGCGCTCTCAAGAGATTTAAAAGACAATGTGCTATCACTGGCGTTCTTACAGAAGCTAGAAAAAGAGAACATTATGAGAAGCCAAGTGTAAAAAGAAAAAAGAAAGCTGAAGCAGCAAGAAGAAAACTTAGAAAGAAAAACAGATAATTGAGGTGTATAATGCATGTCTTTGAAAAAAAGACTGATGGAAGACTTAAAAACTTCCATGAAAAACAAAGACAAAATTAAGAAAAATGCTGTTACCTTAATAAGATCATCTATCAAACAACAAGAAGTAGACACAAGAAAAGATCTTAATGATGATGATATTATAGATATAATATCAAAACAAATTAAGCAGAAGAAAAATAGTATAGAGGATTTTAGAAAAGGAAATAGAGAAGACCTAATAGAATTAACAAAACAAGAAATATCAATATTAGAGACTTATATGCCTGAACAGCTTTCTGATGACGAACTTGAAGATATCGTAAAAAAGGCAGTTGAAGAAACTGAAGCTAAGACAAAACGAGATATCGGTAAAGTTATGAGCAAAGTGATGCCATTAGTCAAAGGGAGAGCTGACGGGAATCAAGTCAATAAAATTGTTATGAAATATTTAAATTAAAATAAGGCCCCTATTAAGGGGTCTTAATTTAATTTAAATGGAGTAGTATAAGACTCTCACATATGATATTATATTAATATCGACAAGGAGGATAAATGGATATAATTGAAAAAATAATAAAATTAGAGTCAGATAATTTATATAGAGAAATTGCTGGAAATATGGATGAAAATTTTAATGAAATAAAAAAGGTTTACGATGTTGATATTGTAGTTAGAGATAATAAACTAAAACTTATGGGCAGTAAAGACCAAGTAGAAAAAGTAACTGGTGTTATCGATGAAATGATTAAAACAATTAAACAAGAAGGAACTGTAAATAAGCAAAAAGTAAATTATCTTTTAGATTTATATATAGACAAATATGAGGGCAACCTAGATAAGTTGTTAAATGACATAGTAGCTTTAACAGCAAATGGGAGGACTATAAAACCTAAAACATTAGGTCAAAAAAGATATATCGATAGTATAAGAAACAACGATATTGTTTTTGGAATTGGTCCTGCAGGTACTGGAAAAACTTATTTAGCAGTTGCTATGGCAGTAAGTGCTTTTAGAAGAAAAGAAGTGGAAAGAATAATCTTAACAAGACCAGCTGTAGAAGCAGGAGAAAAACTTGGGTTTCTTCCTGGAGATTTACAGGATAAAGTAGATCCTTATCTAAGACCCCTATATGATGCTTTATTTGAAATCATGGGACCGGATAACTATATGAATAATCTCGAAAAAGGATTAATAGAAATAGCTCCTCTTGCATATATGAGAGGTAGAACTATAGATTCAGCTTTTATAATACTTGATGAAGCACAAAATACTACAAAAGAACAAATGAAAATGTTTTTAACAAGACTAGGGTACGGTTCTAAAGCCATTGTAACTGGAGATGTAACCCAGGTAGACTTGCCTAGCGGTAAAAAATCAGGATTAAAACAAGTAGAAAAAATTCTAAAAAATATTCCTGGCATAGGTTTTATGTATTTTCAGAAAAAAGACGTAGTAAGACATAAACTTGTTCAAAACATTATAAGTGCCTATGAAAAATATGAAGGTGGTAAAAAATCTGATGGAAGTATTAGTAAACAACAGACAAAAGATAAAAAAAATAAGTAACGAAGACATAGAATTCATAGAAAAAGCAGTAGAAACATGTTTAAAAGAAGAAAACTATAGTTCTAATGTAGAAGTTAGCCTATCTTTTGTAGATAATAAGGAGATAAAGCATTTAAACAAACAATATAGGAATAAAGACTACCCAACAGACGTACTATCTTTTCCTTTAAATGATAATATAGATGGAACTACAATATTAGGAGACATAGTAATATCCATTGATAAAGTTATAGAACAAGCTTCAGAGTACCAGCATTCTTACAGAAGAGAGTTGATTTATCTTCTTGTACATGGGATGTTTCATTTATTAGGGTATGATCATATAAAAGAAGACGAAAAAAAGATTATGCGAGCTAAAGAAAAAAGAGTAATAGAAAAATTACAATTATTTAGATAACGGGAGATTTTATGAAGAGATTACTTTTAATGGTTTTATTATTTGCATTATTATTAACATCATCATGCAGCGAAGAAACCAATCAAGAGGATATAGATATAGAAAAAACTGAAGAAAATGAAGAATTAGAAGAACCTGCAGAATCTGAATCTGATGTAGTGGTAGAAGAACCAGAAGAAATTATTGATCCGAAAGAAGAAGCATTAAAGGAAATTGAAGTTTTAAAAAAAGAAGGATACATACAATCCAATATTAATGGAAAATATATCGAGAAGGATGATTTTAATCTAAGACCAGTTTCCATAATGTACGACAATCACCCTTATGCAAGATGGCAAGCGGGATTAATAAAAGCAGATATTATTTATGAATGTGAAGTAGAATTTCCCTTCACAAGGTACATGGCCGTATTTCATTATAGTAATCCTGAGCATATAGGTCCTGTAAGAAGTGCTAGACCATATTATTTAAGATATGCCTTAGAGTACGACTCTGTTTACGTCCATGTAGGCGGAAGCAATGATGCAAAATCTAAAATTGAAGATTATTATATTGCCAATATTGACGGTTTGTACAGTGGAAATTTTTGGAGATACAACGATACGGGTAAAAGAATACCAAATAATATGTATACAGATATGGATAATATGAGGGAGGCTCAGAGTTCCTACGGATATAGAACTACAGGTGAATATAAAGGATATGATTTTAACGACATTAGTAAATCAATAACTGAAGAACTTGAACCTGAAGCATGTAGTAATCTAAATATAATATTTAATCAACATTACGAGATAGAGTTTTTATATGATGAAGAAAGCCAGAATTATTTAAGATATGTAAATGGAGAAAAGCATATTGATGAATTTTACCAAGAAGAGATAAGGGCCGATAATATAATAGTGATACTTACTAAAAAACATGTTTTAGATGATGTAGGTAGACTAGCAATCGATACTGTCGGTCAAGGAGATGGTGTATATCTTACTCAAGGTAAAAAAGTTAATATTACCTGGAAGAAGGATACTTATAAGGCAAAAACTTATTTTTATTATAATGATGGACAAGAGGTAGTATTTAATCCTGGTCAAACTTGGATTGAGATAACCACACAAGATACAAATATAAATTACAACGAGGAGTGATTAAATGTATAAAGAATTAATAGAAAAAGCAATAGAAGCAAGAGAGAAAGCATATGTACCTTATTCTAATTTTCTTGTAGGAGCAGCAGTTAAAACTAAAGAAGGAAAAATATTCACAGGATGCAACATAGAATCAGCATCTTTTACACCAACTATTTGTGCTGAAAGGACAGCTTTGTCAAAAGCTATATCTGAAGGATATAAGGAAATAGAAGCAATTGCTGTTGTTGGTAGTTTTGAAGAATACACATTTCCATGTGGTGTATGCAGACAATTTATAGTAGAGTTTGGGAAAGATATAAAGATAATAGTTGCAAAAAACACTGATGAATACAAAATATACCAGATTAGTGATCTCCTACCACACAGCTTTGGACCGGAGGATATCGATAATGTTTAGATCTGGATTCGTGACGATAGTAGGAAGACCTAATGTAGGAAAATCTACTATTATAAATAATATCATCGGCGAAAAAATTTCTATAATTTCAGACAAACCACAAACAACTAGAAATAAAATACAGGCTGTTTATACTGATGATGAAAGCCAAATAATTTTTATAGATACGCCGGGAGTTCATAAACCTAAAAATAAATTAGGTGAATACATGAGTCAAGAAATTGATAGTTCATTAGATGGTATGGATTTGGTAATTTTCATGACTGATGAAAGAAAATCTTTAGGTCCTGGAGATAAATACATAATTGATAAAATTAAGGAATTGAAAATTCCTGTTTTTGGAGTAGTAAATAAAATAGATATAAATAAAAATTTCCAAAATGTTTGTAAAGAATTAGAAGCTTTCGATGTTTTCGAAAGCATACATAGCATTTCAGCATCAGAAGGAACAAATATTGATAAGCTTATTGAAAAAATTAAAACTATAATTCCTGAAGGACCGAAATATTATCCTGACGAGTATATCACGGATATGCCGGAAAGATTTATTATTGCTGAACTAATAAGGGAGAAAGCTCTGAATTACTTAATGCAGGAAGTTCCTCACGGCGTAGGTGTATACATCGATAAAATAGAAGGTAGTGATGATGGGAATGTTATCAATATAAACGCTACAATAATGTGTGAAAAAAAATCTCATAAAGGAATCATTATTGGAAAACAAGGCTCCATGCTGAAAAAAATAGGAAAAGCATCTAGAAAAGAAATAAACAAACTTCTAGGAAGCAAAACCTATCTTGATTTATGGGTAAAGGTAAAAAAAGACTGGAGAGATGATGAAAAAACCTTAAAAGATTTAGGTTATAGAGACTGGTGATATAATTGATACTAAAAGATGAAGTCATAATTTTAAAAGAAGTTGATTACAAGGACTATCATAAAATAATTCATGGATTTAGCAAGAATAACGGCAAGATTAGCTTTATAGCTAGAAATGCTAAAAAATCTAGAAATAAAAGTATAAGTCCTCTAAAGATTTTCTCTCATGTAGATGTTGTTATATATCAAGGAAAAGGACTACCTATATTAAATAATTCTGAAATAGTTAATAACTTTTATAAAATAAATAATGACTACAATAAGTATGTTTATGCTTGCTATATAGCAGAATTGTTAAATAGTATAGTAGTAGAGGAACCTAATGAAAAAATATTTAATATGGCTTTAAAATTTTTTAAGTTAATTGAAGAAAATAAAGAAATAAGTAATCTTGTAACAGGCTTCGAATTTAAATTAATAAGCATGTTAGGATTTAGACCCCAATTAAAGTACTGTATAAATTGTAGAAGTGAAGAATGCAAATTTTTTAGTATAGACCAGGGAGGCTTGATCTGTTCCCAGTGTAAAGACAACAACAGTTATTTATTAAAAATAAATACAGAAGAATTAAACATACTAAATAAAATTTTAGTATCAAAGTTTGAATCTATCTTAGATATGAATATTAGTAATAAAGTTAAAAACCTTATTAGAAACTATCTTATGTACCACATAGATAAACATGATTTTAAAAGTCTTAAATTATTGGAGGAGTTATAATGGATGAAAAAATGGATATTATCGATGAAATAGTTAAAAGAACAGATGCTACCTACAAAGAAGCTAAAGAAGCCTATGAAAAATCAGATGAAGATTTACTAAATGCCATAATTTATCTAGAAGAAAAAAAAGGGAAAAAAACTCATAGTGATGATGATGTACTAGAGGAATTAAAAAAACTAGTAAAAGAAGTAAATGCGTCAAAAATTATAGTAAAAAAAGATGAAGAAACGATTATAAACCTGCCAATCACAGCCGGAGCTATCGGCTTAGTATTAGCTCCTCTTCTAAGTATAGGAGGATTGACCTTAGCAATGCTATCAAAATACGAAGTTATTATAATTGCAAAAGATGGAACAAAATATAATCTAAATAAAAAGTTTGAAGATTCTATAAAGAAATACTCAGATAGCTAGAAATTGACTTTTTGAAAAATAAGTGTTAAATTATTAGTACAAATTTGCTTAATTGTAATACTGCTATGATAAAGAGTAGTAATCAATTCAATAAATAATAGAGAATTGGGATAAGGTGGAAACCCAATATTGAGAATTGATGAAGGCACTTTTAGCATTTATGATTTAAAGTGGGTGCTTATGCACCAAATAGGGTGGAACCGCGGAATTTTACTTTCGTCCCTATATAGGGATGAAAGTTTTTTGATTTTTTGAAAGGAGAGCTGAAATGGCAAAAAATGAGAAAGATAAGTTAGAAAAATTAGTATCACTATCAAAGAGTAGAGGCATAATATTTCCTGGTTCGGAAATATATGGAGGATTAGCAAATACTTGGGACTATGGACCAGTAGGTGTTGAGATTAAAAATAATATTAAAAAATTATGGTGGAAAAAATTTGTACAAGAAAGCACATTAAATGTAGGACTTGATTCATCTATACTAATGAATCCAAAAACTTGGGAAGCATCAGGACATCTTGATGGATTTAACGACCCTCTGATGGACTGTAAAAATTGTAATACAAGGTATAGGGCGGATAAATTAATTGAAGAACACATGAGAAGTTTGGATGATGAAACCATAGTGGATGGATGGAGTAATGAAAAATTAAAAGCTTACATAGTTGATAATAATATTAAGTGTCCTAATTGTGGAAGTAAAGATTTTACAGATATACGAGAATTTAATCTAATGTTTAAAACTTTTCAAGGAGTAACAGAAGATTCTCAATCTGAGATTTTCTTAAGACCCGAGACTGCTCAAGGTATATTTGTAAACTTCAAAAACATTGCCAGAACATCTAGAAAGAAAATTCCTTTTGGCATAGGTCAGATTGGTAAATCTTTTAGAAATGAAATAACACCTGGAAATTTTATTTTTAGAACTAGAGAATTTGAACAAATGGAATTAGAGTTTTTCTGTGAACCTGGAGAAGATTTAAAATGGTTTGATTACTGGAAAGAATTCTGTATGAGTTGGCTAGAAGAACTAGAGATAAGTTCAGAAAACTTAAGATTTAGAGATCATGATGAAGACGAGCTATCCCATTATAGCAATGCAACTTCAGATATTGAATATAAATTTCCTTTTGGTTGGGGAGAGTTGTGGGGAATAGCAGATAGAACAGATTATGACTTAAAGCAACATCAGGAACATTCTGGACAGGATATGAAGTATACAGATCCATATGATAATAAAAACAAATATATACCTTACTGCATAGAACCATCCCTAGGAGTAGATAGATTGATGCTTGCTATGTTGTTAGATGCTTACAAAGAAGAAGAGTTGGAAGATGGAAGTGAAAGAGTAGTACTTCAGTTACATCCTTCTGTTGCAGCATATAAGGCAGCAGTTTTTCCCCTTACAAAAAAATTAAACGAAGAAGCTGAAGAAGTATTTCATGAATTATCAAAATATTTCAATGTAGATTATGATGATTCCGGAAGTATAGGGAAAAGATACAGAAGACATGATGAGATTGGTACTCCTTTCTGTATTACCTATGACTTTGACTCTTTAGATGATAAATGTGTTACAGTAAGAGATAGGGATACAATGGAGCAAAAGAGAGTAAAGATTGATGAGTTAAAAGAATATATAGAAAATATCATAAAATTATAAATGCAAATAGGAAGTGATTGAAATAGAATTTTCTGAGAGACAAAAGCAAATAATTGAAATTGTAAAAAAAAATGAACCTATAACAGGAGAAAGTATAGCTAGTTTACTGAATTTAACAAGAGGTACTTTAAGACCTGATTTGGCAATTTTAACAATGTTAAATATTCTGGAAGCTAAACCTAAAATTGGTTACTTTTACAATAAGGATACCAGTGAATATAAAAACAATAATCTTAAAATGATAAAAATTGATAATATTAAATCACTTCCTGTTGTTGTATCAAAAAATACTACTATTTACGATGCAGCTGTTACAATGTTTGTAGAAAATGTAGGCACTATATTTGTTGTAGATGAAGGAATTCTTATAGGAGTTATCTCTAGAAAAGATTTATTAAAATCATCTTTAGGTGGTGGAAATCCTGGTGACATACCAGTAGGAGTAGTAATGACCAGAGCACCTAAAATAGTATACTGCAAATCAAATGAAAGCTTAGAAGAAGCAATAAGAAAAATAGTAGAAAATGAAATAGATTGTCTTCCAGTAGTTGAAGAGAAAAATAAGGAATTAAAGGTAATCGGAAGAGTATCTAAAACAAATATTATTAATTATATATATGATACCTTTTAGAAAGGAGGGAAAATGCAAAAACTAAATATTTTAGCTGTATCAGACTCCATTGGAGAAACTGCAGAGCAAATTTCTAGAGCCGTTTTGAGACAGTTTGATGTGGATAACCAGAATATTATTAGATTTTCTCATACAGATGATAAAGAAAAAATTGACAATATAATAAAAGAAGCCCAAAGATTAAATGCTGTAATAGTTTTTACGATAGTAATAAATGAAATAAAAAATTATCTAATTGAAAAAGCTAAAGAAAAAAATATAATTGCTATTGATGTTATCACCCCTTTAATGAATCCACTGATGGAGCACTTTGGATTAAAACCAAAAGAAAGTCCAGGATTATTAAGGGAAATGGATGAAAGATACTTTAAAAGAGTAGAGGCAATTGAATTTGCAGTTAAATATGATGATGGTAAAAGCACAAAAGGTATTAAAGAAGCAGACGTTGTGATTATAGGGATTTCAAGAACTTCAAAAACACCTCTAAGTATGTATCTTGCAAACAAAAATATTAAAGTTGCGAACTTCCCCATAGTTCCTGAAGTGGAACCCCCGGAAGAAATTTTTCAAATAAACCCTAAAAAAATTGTAGGCTTAACAGCAGAACCAGAACATTTAAACAGAATAAGAAAAGAAAGACTTAAAGCCCTGGGACTGAAAGACAATGCCAGCTACGCAAATATGAATAGAATTATTGAAGAATTAGAATATTCAATAAACATTATGAAGAAAATCGGATGTAAAACTATAGATATTTCAGACAAAGCTATTGAAGAAACAGCAGGTATTATTTTGAATTGGTATAAAGAAAACAATTATAAATAGAAGGTGAGAATTTGAATCTAAGAGAAGAGTATGAAAAGTATGAGGAAATACGACTTTCTAAATTTGCTTGTAGTTCTAATAACTCTAGAGGTAGAAAAGTTAAGGAAGAGGAATGTAAGGTTAGGACAAAGTTTCAAAGAGATAGGGATAGGATTATTCACTCTAAATCTTTTAGAAGACTTAAACACAAGACACAGGTTTTTTTAGCACCGGAAGGAGACCACTATAGAACTAGACTTACCCATACTTTAGAAGTAAGTCAGATATCAAGAACTATAGCTAGAGCTTTAAGATTAAATGAGGATTTAACTGAAGCAATATCCCTAGGTCATGATTTAGGACATACACCTTTTGGTCACAATGGTGAAAAAATATTAAATAATATTACATCTTTTGGTTTCCAACACAATATTCAGAGTTTAAGGGTAGTAGATCTATTAGAAAAACATAAAGATATGCAGGGATTAAATCTAACCTTTGAAGTAAGAGATGGGATACTAAACCATAGAGGAGAAGGAACACCTATAACTTTGGAAGGAAGAATTGTTAAAACAGCAGATAGGATTGCATACTTAAATCATGATATTGACGATGCTGTTAGAGCTGGAGTAATTGAGAATGATGAAATTCCCGAGAATGTACTGAGAATATTAGGTAAAAGTCATGGAGAAAGAATAAATAACATGGTGTTAGACATGATAGAAAACAGCAGAAATAAAGATTATATTATGATGAGCAGTAAAGCAAAAAATGCAATGGATGAACTTAGAAATTTCATGTTTGAAAATATTTACCTAGATGATGAAGCTAAGGGTGAAAACTATAAAGCGGAAAAAATACTAAAAGATTTATTTTATTACTATATGGATAATCCACTAGAGATACCTCAAGATTCTTTTAATTTAAAGGAAGATAGAGAAATAAGAGTAAAGGACTATATTGCAGGAATGACAGACAGATATGCAATTAAAAAATTCAAAGATATTTTTATGCCTTTACCATGGGATAAATAATTTGACATGAGAAATTTATTGATATATAATATAACATCAATGTTTGCGGATAGAATGGTGATGATATGCCATATGATTTAACCGAAGAAAAATTAGAAGAAATAAAAGATTTTAATGATATAGTTGATATAATAGGGGAATTCATTGATTTAAAAAGAGCTGGTACTAATTATAAAGCTCTATGTCCATTTCACAACGAAAAGACACCATCTTTTGTGGTTTCTCCAGACAAACAAATATATCATTGTTTTGGGTGCGGTGAAGGAGGAGATATCCTTTCTTTTTTAATGAAATACAACAACTATACATTTATTGAAGCAGCTGAGTATTTAGCAGATAGAGCAGGTATAAAGTTGGAAAAAACCTCAACAAATGAGAATAAACATAAAAATATTCTATATAAAATTAATAGAGAAGCTGGGATATTTTTTTATAAAAACTTATCTGGATCAAAAAAATCAATAAACTATTTAAAAAATAGAGATATAAATCCTAGTATTATAAAAAAATTTGGACTTGGATATGCCTTGGATAGCTGGGATGGTTTGTATAAACATTTAAAAAATAAAAAGTATGAAGATGAAGATATCTTAAAAACTGGATTAGTAATCAAAAGAGAAAATAGCACAGGTTATTATGATAGGTTTAGAAATAGAATAATCTTCCCAATAATTGACACAAAAAAAAGAATAATAGGATTTGGAGGAAGAGTATTAGATAATTCGTTACCAAAATATTTAAATTCTCCAGATTCAGAAGTTTTTTCTAAAGGTTATAACCTATATAATTTAAACAATGCATTAAAAAATAAAAATACGAATTATGTAATATTGACGGAAGGTTATATGGATGTTATAAAGTTGTCTTCTTTTGGGTATAATAATACTGTAGCATCTTTAGGTACTGCTTTTACTAAGCACCAAGTTATGCTTCTAAAGAAATATTTTGATGAATTTTACATAGCCTATGATTCTGATGAATCAGGGATGAAAGCATCAATTAAGGCTCTAAATATATTTAAGAATTTTAATTTAGAGGCCAAGGTTATTTCTTTCCCAGAAAACATGGATCCTGATGACTATATAACAAAATTTGGAAAAGCAAAGTTTAAAGATAAAATTGATAATGCTGATGATTATTTTGAATTTTTAAATAAATATTATTCTAATAAATTCAACATAGGATCTAATAAAGGAAAAGTTAAGTATATCGAAAATTTCTTAGAGAACATTAAAAATATTTCTAATTCAATAGAACGAGAACTAATAATAGAAAAAATTTCTGATGTAACTAATATTTCTAAAGAAAATTTGCTAAATGAATACAGCAAAAAAAATTCAAAAAATAAAAGTAGATATAAAAAGAAAAAGGAAAATAAGGGGAAGAAAAAAATATTTCAAGATATTAATTTAGAAAGCTATCTTGATAAGCTTTTTAATTTAGCCTCAAATGATGAAGAACTTTTCGAGTACATAATTAGTAAATATGATGAAGAATTTTCAACTATATTTGGTAAAGAATACAGCAAAAATTATAAACCTAAAGAAAATCACAAAAAAACTGATGTTGAAATAACAACAGAAGAATTGGATTTTCTTTCAAATAAAATCATAATAAAATACAAAGAAAAGGAGTTATCTATATTAAGAGAAAGGTTAAATAAAGACCCCAACAATCAAGATTTACTTGCAGAAATTAACAAAGTTTATAAAGAAATTAATAATTTAAGACAAGGGGGTAGCAATTAATAAATGGATAAAAAATTCGATAAAGTTAAAAATAAGTTTATAAAAAAAGGAAAAAAAGAAGGAATAGTAGAATACAAGGCTATTGAGAAAGAACTGGAAAAACTAGAGGATATCGATCCAGATGCTATAGATGAATTCTACAAAGAATTGGATGAAAATGATATTGAAATAGGTGGATTGCCCGATGATATAGACTTAACATCTGACGATGATGATGACGATGATGACGTAGAAAAAGTAAAAAAAGAATCAGCATCTGATGAAGCTCTTCTCAAGGGAGTTAATGTAAATGACCCAGTCAGGATGTATCTAAAAGAAATAGGTAAGGTACCTTTACTAACAGCTGAAGAAGAGATAGAACTTGCCAAGAGAATGGAACAAAATGACCTTGCTGCTAAGAGTAAACTTGCAGAAGCAAACTTAAGACTTGTAGTAAGTATTGCTAAAAGATATGTTGGAAGGGGTATGCTTTTCCTAGATCTTATCCAAGAAGGAAATCTTGGACTTATTAAGGCAGTTGAAAAATTCGACTATAGAAAAGGTTACAAATTCAGTACTTACGCTACCTGGTGGATAAGACAGGCTATTACAAGAGCTATAGCAGACCAGGCTAGAACAATAAGAATCCCTGTACATATGGTTGAAACTATTAATAAGCTAATAAGAGTAAAAAGGCAATTACTTCAAGAACTAGGAAGAGAAGCAACTCCTGAAGAAATAGCTGAAGAAATGGATATTGAACCGGACAAGGTAAGAGAAATATTAAAAATAGCCCAAGAACCTGTTTCCCTTGAAACTCCTATTGGGGAGGAAGAGGATAGTCATTTAGGAGATTTTATTCCTGATGATGATGTCTTAGCACCATCTGAAGCCGCAACGTTTATATTACTTAAAGAACAGCTGGTAGACGTGTTAGATACTCTTACAGAGAGAGAACAGAAGGTATTAAGATTAAGGTTTGGACTGGATGACGGTAGGGCAAGAACCCTTGAAGAAGTGGGTAAAGAATTTGATGTTACAAGAGAAAGAATAAGACAGATTGAAGCAAAGGCTTTAAGAAAACTTAGACATCCAAGTAGAAGTAAAAAATTAAAAGATTATTTAGAATAAAGATTCGGTTACGAATCTTTTTCTATTAGGAGATTTTATGAATAGCGAAAGAATGGAAGGCATATTAAGCCTCATACCAAAATCAGAAATTATTATTGATGTAGGTACAGATCATGCCTACATACCGGAAGCTATAATAAAGAGAAATATTAGTAAAAAAGTAATAGGAACAGAAATCAATCAAAAACCTTTTTTAAAAGCTAAAGAATATATAAGTATGAAAAATTTAGATGATTCTATAGAAATAAGAAAAGGCGACGGACTTCATGTTATAGGCGGAGATGAGTTAAAAGTAGTAATAGTAGCTGGAATGGGAGGATTGTTGATAAATAGAATTATTAAGGAAAATTTATCTAAATTCCAAGACAATGATATTATTATTACACAACCAATGAATGCTGTAGATAAAAATAGAAAGTTTCTAAATGAAAATAATTTTGAAATTATTGATGAAATACTGTGTAAAGAAGACCATCACTATTACTCAATTATAAAAGCAAAATACCGTAGGGGATATAAATCATCTCAAAATGACATACAGTACATAACAAATGAGATTCTTTTTAAAAAGAGAGATACGTATATAGAAGAATTTATTAATAAAAAAATCGAAAAAAATAATATTATAATCGAAAATATTAAAAAAAACAGTAGTAATATAATTAAAGTGAAAGAATTAGAAAAAATCAATAAAATGTTAAAGGAGTTGTTAAATAAATATGAATTTAAAGTATATAGTTAAATTGCTTAGAGACCTATTTCCTGAAAAAGAATCCGATAGTTGGGACAACTCTGGGGGACAGATAATTAATTTTGATAAAGACATAAAAAAAGTTTTAATATCCTTGGATATAAGCGATAAATTGATAGATATTAGTATAGAAAAGGATGTAGATCTTATAATAAGTCATCACCCTATGTTTTTTGGCGGACTAAATAACATAGATATTAGCTCATATAAGGGTAAAATGATAAAAAAATTAATTGATAATGAAATAAATGTTTATTCTATTCATACTAATTTTGATATGGCGGCAGAAGGTATGACAAAATTGATAACCAATAAGCTAGGCTATGAACATTTCAAGGTTTTGAAAATCCAAGATATTGAAAAGGGTACAGGTTATGGTGGAGTAATTGATTTAGAAGAAGAATTAAAAAAAGATGAGTTAATTAGATTAATAAAAGAAAAATTCAATATTAATGAAGTTAAATACTTTTCTTCAGGAAACAAAACATATAAAAAACTTTCATTTTGCGGTGGAAGTGGGGGAGATTTTATTGAGGAAGCTTCAAAAGCCTCTGACATATATATAACAGGAGACATCAAACACCATGATTATCAACTTGCTTACGAATTAGGATTAGATATAATAGATATAGGCCATTATGAATCAGAAAAGTTTTTTTTAGAATACATTAAGGATATTTTAGAGATAAAATTAGAGAATGTCGACTTAATAACAATTGACAGGAATTATTTTAAGAGTATAATAATATAGGGTAGTTGAGTAAGTTGGACAGTCGCATCATTTTTGATGAGGAAAGTCCGAGCTTTATAGAGCAGAGTGCTGGCTAACGGCCAGTAAGGGTGACCTTAAGGAAAGTGCAACAGAGATATACCGCCTATTAATAGGTAAGGGTGGAAAGGTGAGGTAAGAGCTTACCAGCAGTTAGGTGACTAACTGGCTATGTAAACCCCACTCAAAGCAAGACCAAGTAGGGACGTGGAATGGCTGCTCGTCATATCCCGTGGTAGGTCGCATGAATTTTTTGGCAACAAAAAGTCTAGAAAGATGACTGTCAAAACAGAACTCGGCTTATAGACTTACTCACTATTAAATGGAGATAATTAAAATTATCTCCATTTTTAAATATTTTTTTAATATTGAAATGGCTAAATTTAAACGAATAAAAGGCATAATTGAATTATTTAAGCATATGCCAATAACTTTTTGTTGAAATTGATAGTAATTATTGTTAAAATATTAATAATGGAGGTGTGTTATGAAGAAAGGAAAAAGAATATCGGATGCAGTTATTAGAAGATTACCAAAATACTACAGATACTTAGGTGATTTAATAAGTAATGATATCAGTAGAATTTCATCAAGTGAATTAAGTAAACTTACAGGTTTTACAGCTTCACAAATAAGACAGGACCTTAATAATTTTGGAGGATTTGGACAGCAGGGTTACGGTTATGATACAAAAAGACTACACATAGAAATTGGAAAGATATTAGGATTGGATAAAAAATATAAGGTGATAATAGTTGGAGCAGGAAATATTGGCCAAGCCATTGCTAATTATGCAGGATTTTACGAAGAAGGCTTTGAAGTTTTAGCCCTTTTTGACAAAAATCCTAAACTTATAGGTTTAAAAATTAGAGATCTAGAAATTAAAGACATAGATGAACTTGGTGATTTTGTTAGAAACAATGAGGTTCAATTTGCTGTTATAGCTACACCAAAAGAAACAAGCCAGAATATGGCAGATATACTTACTGAGAATGGAATCAAAGCTATATGGAATTTTGCACCAGCTGATATTAAAGTACCGGAAGGTGTTTCAATAGAAGATGTAAGATTAAATGAGAGTTTGTATACTCTTACTTACTACTATTCTAGAAATAATGAAGATACAGAAGAATAAAATTAGTAGTATTTTTATAAAAAAGGTATTATAATTATATTTAAAATAACTAGAGACTTTCAATAGAAAGTCTTTTTTTATGAAATAAATGGAGATGATAAAATGAAAGTAAATTATAGAAAGAATAGAGTTGAAGTTGAAGGTATTTCTGATGACTTTGAACCGGAACATATTTTTGAATGCGGTCAATGTTTTCGTTGGAATAAAGAATTGGACGGAAGTTACACAGGTGTAGCTAAAAATAAAATATTGAATATAGAAAAAAAGGGCGAAAAAATATTTTTTAATAATACGAGTAAGAAAGATTTTTTGGAGATTTGGGTAGATTATTTTGATTTAAATAGAGATTATTCTATAATTAAAAATCACATTAGAGATGAAAAACTAGATGATATTATTGAATTTGGCAAAGGAATACGAATTTTAGATCAGGATGAATGGGAAACACTGGTTTCCTTTATAATTTCGGCAAACAATAGAATTCTTATGATAAAAAGAGTAATAGAAAATTTATCCCAAAAATATGGTGATTACATAGGTACGTATAAGGGAAATAAATACTATAGTTTTCCAACCTCAGAAAAATTAAACCTTACTACAGAAAATGAAATACGAATGATGAAAACTGGATTTAGAGCCAAGTATATTAAGGACGCTGCAGAAATAGTTTCAAATGACAAGGACTGGCTTTATAGCTTAAAAGGCTTAAATTATGATACGGCCTTAGAAGAAATAAAAAAAATCAAAGGTGTTGGTGATAAGGTAGGCAACTGCATACTGCTTTTTTCTATGAACAAATACGAAGCTTTTCCAGTTGACATTTGGATGAAAAGAATTATGGGGGAAATATACGGAATTAAGGGTAAACCGGAAGATATTAGGAAGAAATCAGAAAAAATATATGGTAAGTATTCGGGATTTGCTCAACAATATTTATTTTATTATGCATCTCAAGGGAAATTAAAAGATATTTAGAGAAATTCACTGTATTATAGAGTAAAATGGAGTAATTCAGAAATAAGTACCGATAAACAACAAATATCAAGATTAACACTGGTTGATTCATAAGTGATATTAAAGTATTATATACCATGTAAGTATTAGCACTCGATTTTAATGAGTGCTAACAAAACGGAAAACATAAGGAGGTATAATATGAATATCAAACCATTAGGAGACAGAGTTTTAATAAAAGCTATAGAAGCTGAAGAAACTACAAAAAGTGGTATTGTACTACCTGGTACTGCAAAAGAAAAGCCTCAAATGGCAGAGGTTGTAGCTGTAGGAGCAGGAATTTTAAATGCTGAGAAGAAAAAAGATGAAATAAAAAAAGGTGATAGAGTTATATTTGCCAAATATGCAGGAAACGAAATAAAATTAGATGGTCAAGAATATACTATCTTAAAGCTTAACGAAATTTTGGCAGTAGTAGAATAAATAAAAGAGAGGTGTAAATTATGGCAAAAAAAATAAAATTTGGAAGTGATTCAAGAAAAAGTATGGAAGCTGGTGTTAATAAACTAGCTGATACAGTGAAGGTAACTTTAGGACCTAAAGGTAGAAATGTTGTATTAGAGAAATCTTTTGGTTCACCCCTTATAACAAATGACGGAGTTACTATAGCTAGAGAAATTGAACTTAAAAATAAATATGAAAATCTTGGAGCTCAATTAGTAAAAGAAGTAGCTACTAAAACAAATGACGTTGCTGGAGACGGAACAACAACAGCAACATTATTAGCCCAAGCTATAATAAGAGAAGGAATAAAAAACGTTACAGCTGGTGCAAATCCTATGATGTTAAAAAGAGGAATCCATGAAGCTGTAAAAGTTGCAACAGAAGAATTACAAAATGCTTCTAAGAATATAGAAACTTCAGAAGATATCGAACAAGTTGCTTCTATATCAGCTGCAGATAGTGAAATAGGTAAACTTATTGCACAGGCAATGGAAAAAGTAGGAAAAGATGGAGTTATAACTGTAGAAGAATCAAGAAGTATGGAAACTGAACTTGATGTAGTAGAAGGTATGCAGTTTGATAGAGGATATTTATCTCCATACATGGTGACTGATACAGATAAAATGGAAGCAAATCTAGAAGATCCTTATATTTTAATTACAGACAAGAAAATAACCTCAATACAAAACATTTTACCAGTATTAGAAAAGATTGTAGAACAAGGAAAACAATTTATGATAATTGCCGAAGATATAGAAGGAGAAGCACTAGCAACCTTAGTAGTTAACAAGTTAAGAGGTACGTTTAACTGTGTTGCTGTTAAAGCTCCTGGATTCGGTGACAGAAGAAAAGAAATGTTAAGAGATATTGCGATTTTAACAGGTGGAACTGTAATAAGTGAAGAATTAGGATATGATTTAAAAGAAACTACTATAGATATGTTAGGACAAGCAAAATCAGTTAAGGTTGATAAAGAAAACACTACAATAGTAGATGGATATGGTGAAGAATCTGGTATTGAAGAAAGAATAAATCAAATTAAAACTCAAATTGAAGACACTACATCTGAGTTTGATAAAGAAAAACTTCAAGAAAGACTTGCTAAGTTAACTGGTGGAGTTGCAGTTATAAACGTTGGAGCTGCTACTGAAACTGAAATGAAGGAAAAGAAACTTAGAATTGAAGATGCCTTAAATGCTACTAGAGCAGCAATTGAAGAAGGTATAGTACCTGGTGGTGGAGTTGCTTTATTAAATACAGTAAAAGCCGTTGAAGCTAAGGCAGAAACTCTAATGAATGATGAAAAGACCGGGGCTTTAATAGTAAAAAGAGCTTTAGAAGAACCTGTAAGACAAATAGCTACTAATGCAGGATTAGAAGGATCTGTAATAGTAGAAAAAGTTAAAGAACATGAAAAAGGATACGGATTTGATGTATTAACTGAAAAATTCGTAGATATGATAAAAGTTGGTATTGTAGACCCTACAAAAGTTACTAGGTCAGCTCTTCAGAATGCAGCATCAGTAGCAGCGATGGTACTTACTACTGAAGCTTCTGTTGTAGAAGACGATGAAGATAACGACAAAGATGATCCAATGGGCGGCGGAATGCCAGGTGGAATGCCGGGCGGAATGCCGGGGATGATGTAGTAAACCCAAGTTAAGAATAATAATTAATCAAACCCATTATAGGAAATTTCCTATAGTGGGTTTATATTTTTATTAAATTTTATAAATTATTAACTAATTTAAATTTTATAAGATTATTTAATATGTTATAATGTTATAGTAGTGCGAGCTGCGAAATCAGCTTAGCTGATTTCCTCTAGCGAGTGGAAGGAAATTTCTACACGCTTTAGTAAGCTGATAAAATATAACGGAAAATCCGTCGAGGTAAGGTATAACCAACCGCCTTGTACCGAGTCCTTGGAACCGAAGTGGCAACATGAGGTTTAAGCGTAGGACAGGGAGCAACAGAGCCGAAACGAAAGTGAAGTGATAGAGCTGGGAAATTATTATCTAGTGGGATTAGGTCGATGCGTTTATTATCGTAGCAGACAATATTTTTTAACTCGGTAAGGTGAGAGTTGAGGAACTACCCCCAGTCTGAGAGCTTGGCGAGGTTGATGATAAGTAGTTTATTGGAACAGCTGAGGTCCTGTCATATCCTTAGCAATAAGGTATGAAAACCAAATCAAAGAAATGCGGTAGGAATTCAAATGTGTGGCAGGAAGTCCGATTCACTCATAGTACCGAAGAAATCTGTGAAAGCAGGTGGAGGGAAGGAGTGAACACTTTGTAGCTTCAGGCGATGGACATGACATGCAGACAATTAGGAGAGCTGAATAACATGTTGAATGAATTGTTTGGAATACAGTTTAATATTGCAAAAGCAAACCGAACAGATGGAAGAGTACAGAATCTTGCAAGTTATATCAACGAA
>Ga0182234_10079_pt1 | contig 46234 bp, 54 predicted proteins | sample hydfratesGB_TM_A_FD_145595 | JGI IMG/M metagenome (GOLD analysis project Ga0182234, IMG submission 145595) | Subsurface microbial communities from deep shales in Ohio, USA - hydraulic fracturing test GB_TM_A | ecosystem: Environmental > Aquatic > Deep subsurface > Shale gas/oil reservoir >...
CACTGGAATAGCTTCTTTTTGTAAGAGTTATTACAAAAAACGACGATCACAAAAGATATTAAGACTCTCTTTACCATTATGACGGTAAGGATAGTTTTTGCTATTTTAAAAAATGGGGAAACTCATTAAAAATATCAAAAAGGTCCAGACAATATGATAAAATATTTAAATAAAAAAGCCTCCAGAAAGCTTTATTATTAACTGAATCAGCTAAAATAATTGACCCCTCCTGAAGGCTAAGCATCTCCTTTAGAGATACTAATTTCAAATATATAATAATCATTTTTTTAATTTTAGAAACAACTATTTTATGTTTTTAAGATAAATTTCGCTGTTCAAATTTATAAATAGCCTCTAATACAACTTTTATTTCATTCTCCCAGCCCCTGATTAAACCTTCGTTTTCTTTTTCATAAATAACATCATTTGTCACAAGATTACCCGAAACAGCTGAAATCATAGCTCCTCTTTTCTTTCTTTTATGACATACAGTATAAATAGCTGAACTTTCCATTTCAACATTTAAGATTCCTAAATCAGAAAGTTTTTTTATCCAGGTTTCATCTTCACCATAAAAAGCATCATCTGTTGCATTAATGCCATAATGATAACTATAACCTAATTCAGCTGCCATTTCAGCTGTGGTATCTAAAATAGTTCTTGTCAACTCAAAATCTGGCACAGCTGGCAGGACATCAGGTACATAAAATTTTGAAGTACCTTCATTTTTCATAGAACCAGTGGAAACAATAAGATCTCCAATTTTAGGTTCCGGTTGTAAAGCTGCTGTACTACCAATTCTAATTAAACACTCCGCCCCAATATTGATCAATTCTTCAGCTGCAATGGAAGCGGATGGACAGCCCATACCTGTTGAAGTAACAGATATCTCTACCCCTTTGTAAAACCCGGTAAAAGTTCTATGTTCTCGATGCTCGGCCTTTAATTCAGCATTATCCAAATATTTTGCTACTCTGTCTGCTCTGGCAGGATCTCCTGGTAATAAAACATACTTACCTATATCTCCTGGTTTAAGATGAATATGATACTGCTTTTTTCCTTCGGTTTTTTCCTTTTTGTTAGTTAAACTCATAATTATTACCTCCCATATTTATAATAATCCCGCTTTTTTCATTAAAATTTCAGCTTGTTTTTTAGAATTATCTAAAATATTCTCTTTACTTATTTTTAAGAAATTACCATCCTTCATAATAAACTTTCCATTTATAATTACATCCTTAACTTCATGTCCTGATGCTGAATATGCAATTGCAGAATAAATGTTTTCTAGATGGTTAAAATGAACAGGGTTTAAATTAACTGAATTAAGATCAATACTTATTAGATCAGCTTTTTTTCCAATTTCTAGTGAACCAATCTGATCCTCTAACCCAATAGCTTTTGCTCCATTTTTTGTTACAAATTCTACAGCTTCTTTTGCTTTAATAAAAGTTGCATCCTCATTAAATTGTTTCTGTAACAAAATACCGGTTTTTAAATCTCTTAACAAGTCCAGAGAATTATTGCTTTGAGCACCATCAGTTCCAATCGTAATTAATAATTCTTTTTCCACCATTTTTGGCATAGGCATGATACCTGAAACTAGCTTTAGATTACTAATAGGATTATAACTCACAGAAATATCTTTTTCCTTAAAGATTTGTAAATCATAATCATTTAAATGGATACAGTGTGCAGCAAGAACCTTATTATCCAGAATTCCTGTTTGTTTTAGAAATTGGGTTGGGCTAACACCATATTTATCATAAATTTGTCTGTTTTCATCAACTGTTTCAGAAATATGAATATGAACTAATATATCTTTTTCTCTAGCATATTTACCTATATCTTGCAGAAGCTTTTCATCGCAGCTATAAGGGGCATGTGGTCCAATAGCCGGATAAATATTGGTTTCCTCAGAACTATCCTGATATTTTTCGATAAAATCTTTTGCAGTCTGAAAAGTATCTTTAGTTTCGGCTGTATTACCACTAAAAACAGAAGGTGCTAAAACAGCTCTAATACCAGTATCTGCCACTGCTCTAGCAATATCGACAGCAAAATAGTATTGATCAACGAAAGTAGTAATCCCATTTGCAATATATTCAAGTGAGCACATGGCAGCTCCCCAGTAAGCAGTTTCTGCATTTAAATGTTTTTCCGCCGGCCAGATAACATTATTTAACCAGTCCATTAATTTTAGATCATCAGCCATACCCCTAAATAAGGGGGAAACGCTATGTGAATGAGTATTAATTAAACCAGGCATCAGTAATTTATTTTTTAAAGAATATATTTTTCCTTCTGCCTCAATTTCACTGCTTTTACCAATTTTACTAATGCGATCATTTTTTATAACAATTTTACCTGATTCTATCAGAGGATTTTTTTCATCCATTGTTAAAATTACTGCATTAGTTAAAGTATAAACATTATTCATTTATCTCACCAAGCGCTTCCGGTGCTCTCGTCTTTCTTCCGGCACCAACCAGTACTGCCAGAGTAAGTATGTACGGTAGTGACTGGATAAATTGATCAGGTATATTATAACCAATCATATTAAATCGAATTGCCTGAGCAAAAGAAAAAATTAAACTTGCAACAAATGAGCCTAATGGATTCCAACCTCCAAAGATATTAGCAGCTAGTGCCATATAACCTCTTCCCGCAGTCATATTCTGTACAAATAAGCTGTTTTGTACAAGAGAAAGAAAAGCGCCACCAAGCCCTGCTAACAGTCCACTTAACATAACACAAATGTATCTATACTTAGTCACATTAATACCAGAAATTCGTGCTGCTCTAGGATGATCTCCAATTGCACGTAAGTTAAGACCAAGATTAGTTTTAAAAAGAATATACCAGCTTAGAATGACAACTATTAACATGAAATATGTGAGTGGAGATTGATCAGTAAAAAGCCAGTCTATAATTGGTATTTCCTTTAAAATTGGAATAGAAATATCTGATAAGTTCTTTACCTCTCCTGACATCCCTTCTTTTCCCCAGATCACTTTAATCATTGTTGTGGTAAAACCCATAGCAAGAATATTTATTCCAACCCCAGTAACTACCTGATTAGCTTTATATTTTATTGTTAATACAGCATGAATACTCCCAACTATCAAACCAACAAAGCAGGCAAACATTACACCTAACCAGGGTGATCCTGTCAAAAAAGAACCATATACAGCCCCAAAGGCTCCTGTTAACATCATACCCTCAAGACCAATATTAATAATCCCACTACGTTCAGACAAAGTTCCACCAATAGCGGCAAGTGCGATTGGGACAGCCAATCTTAATGTTAGTGGTATAAGATCAAAATTAATAATATTAAATATTTCCATTATTGGCTCTCCCTCCTTTTAAGAATGGATCGAATTATCTCCGGTGCAGCCACAAATAAAATAACTAATCCCTGAATAACTATCACCAAATCATTTGATATTTCAGTCACTCTATCCATTTTCAAAGCACCAGTTTCAAGTGCTCCAAACAAAAGAGCAGTCAATATTACCCCCAGAGGATGATTTCTACCCAAAACTGCAACAGCGATACCAGTAAAACCGTAACCTGGTGAAAAACCATCAATAAATCTCTCATATACACCCAGCGACTGTGTTACTCCAGCTAAAGCAGCTAATCCTCCACTTATTGCCATAGCCAGTGATATATTTTTCTTAATATTAATCCCACCTGATTCAGCAGTAGTCGGATTTTCGCCTACAGCCCGGATTTCATAGCCAAAATCTGTTTTCCAGAGTAAAAAATATACTGCTAAAGCAGCAATTATTGCAACTATTAAACCAGCTGAAAGCTGTGTTTTGGGAATTAATTTAGGTAAATTTGCTGCATTAGGTATTATATCAGTTTGAGCAACCCAACCTTCTGCTTTAAAAGGATAATTAACTAAATATGAAGTTATATTGATGCCAATGTAATTCATCATTACAGTAACAACCACCTCATGAGTGCCAAACTGGGCTTTAAAAAAGCCAGGAATTCCACCCCAAATCATACCAGAAATAATACCTCCAAGTATTGCTACAGGAAGCAGGAGAAAAGCTGGCAAAAATGAAAACTTTAAAGCTGTTAGAACACTAAAAAAAGCGCCTAAATATAACTGTCCCTCAGCACCTATATTAAATAAACCACAGCGAAAGGCAACAGCTACTGCAAGTCCTGTAAATATTAAAGGAATTGTCTTACTTAAAGTGTTAGCTATATTACTTATTGAACCAAACGCACCATCCAACATTACTGTAAATGCCTGGAGAGGTGAACTCCCAATCAAAAAAATTAAAAGTGCACCAATAATTAGAGCCAATAAAATTGAAAATAAAGATATATATATATCTTTAACTGACTCTGATCTTGAAATACCTCCTATTATATCTTTAAGCTTCACTGTCTATCATCTCCCCGGCCATTAACATTCCAATTTCTTTGCGAGAAAAATCTTTTTTATCTTTCAAACCCATAAACTTGCCTTCGTATAAAACAGCTATTCTGTCACTTAATTTAATTACTTCATTGAGATCAGCCGAAATCAACAAAATTCCTTTATTATCTTCTCTTAATTCAAGCAGCAGATTATGAATATATTCAATAGCACCAATATCAAGTCCCCGAGTGGGTTGTGCAGCCAGAATAAATTCTGGTTGCTGACTTACCTCTCTCCCTAATACAACTTTTTGCTGATTACCACCAGAAAGATTTTTTATTAATTGCCCACTATCTGGTGTTTTAATATTATAATCAGAAATTATTTTTTGACTATGTTTTTTTAAATTATCCTTTTGAAGGATATGATTCTTACAGAAAGGTAATTTGTAATGATAACCTAGTAAAATATTTTCTTCAATTGTAAAGTTTTTAAAAATTGCTCGATTATGCCTGTCTGATGGAATATAGGCAATCTTCATTTTTTTTCGATCTTTAGTTCTCATCTCAGTAATTTCTTTATTATTTAAATAAATATGGCCTTTTTTAACTTTCCTTAATCCCATAATCATCTCTTCAAGTTCAAGTTGACCATTACCTTCAACTCCAGCAATACCAACTATCTCTCCCTGCTGTATACTTAAATCAATAGATTCATTTTTACCTAAAAGTAATTCTAAATTTTTGACCTTTAATATTTCATTCCCAGGTTTCTTTTCTTTTATCTCAACTTCAAATTCAACTTCTCTTCCTACCATCAGTTGAGCTAATTTATTAGTATTTGTATCCTCTTTTCTTATGGTTGAAACTTTTTTACCATTACGTAAAACAGTTATCCTATCAGCTATCTCCATAGTCTCATTCAGTTTATGTGTAATAAATATAACTGTTTTCCCCTGATCTCTTAACATATTCAAAATATTATATAACTCTTCAACCTCACCTGGTGTTAGAACAGCTGTTGGTTCATCAAAAATAATAATTTCAGCACCACGATATAAGGTTTTTAATATCTCTACTCTTTGTTTCATACCAACTGAAAGGTTTTCAATTTTTTCATCAATATTTATTGCAAAATCATATTTACCTGCTAATTTATTAATTCTTTTTCTATGTTCTTTTTTATTTAGAGAAAGCTCATTCCCCATACCTAAAATTATATTTTCCAGAACAGTCATTCTGTTGATCAACATAAAATGCTGATGAACCATTCCCAGTCCCTTTTTCAATGCCTGCTTTGGATTTTCTATAGCAATCTTTTCTCCTTTTAAAAAAATTTCTCCTTTTTCTGCTTTATATAAACCAAATAATACATTCATTAGAGTTGTTTTCCCAGCACCATTTTCGCCCAAAAGACTGTGAATTTCTCCTTTTTCAACATTAAAACTCACTTTATCATTTGCCTTAACTCCAGGAAACTGTTTTGTTATATTTTTCATTTCTATTGCAAGAGTCATATTTAGTCACTCCATTGAATTTTCCGGCAGCTTATATAAGCTGCCGGAGATTAGTATTTATTAATTCAAGAAACTATCTACAGCTTCAATTGTATCAGGTACTTCTATTTCGCCAGCTTTTATTTTTTCTTTTAAATCATCAACTTGATTAATGATTTCAGCTTCTACTTTTACTTCACTATTTTCTCTAGTATAGTCAATTCCTCCATCTTTAATACCAAGATTATGAACCCCCGCTTCAAAGTTATCATTAAGAACACTTTTAACCGAATCAAAAGTTGCTACATCAACTTTTTTCACCATACTGGCTATAATGTAATTAGGTTTAATATGATTTTGATTTGAATTTACTCCTATAGAAAGAAAATCTTCATTTTCTGCTGCCTGAAAAACTCCCAGACCTGAACCTCCTGCAGCATGATAAACAATATCAGCATCACGTCTATTCATAGCCATAGCAATTTCTTTCGCAGTAGTTGGATCACTCCAGCCACCTACATAGTCAACCAGTACTTCAACCTCTGGGTTTACATATTTAGCTCCTGCTTCATAACCAGCTACAAACTTTCTGATTAATGGTATATCCATACCACCTACAATTCCAATTACTTGATCATCATTAAGTTTTGGATTGCTACTTTGTTTTTCCATCAAACCAGCTAACGCTCCAACAAGGAATGAACCTTGATGCTCTTTTGATACATACGAAGCAACATTAGGCTTATCTACAACCATGTCAATAATGGCAAATTTCTGATCTGGATATTCAGTTGCAATTTTTTCTAAAGCAGAAGCCTGATCAAAACCTACTGTAACAATTAATCCATATTCTCCTGATTTAGCCAAATCACGTTGATAAGTTTCATAATCGGCAATTTCTTTTGGTTCCACATAATCAAAAGTAATTCCCAGTTCTTCTTGAGCTCTTTCCATTCCCTGATAAGTAAGATCATTAAAAGACTGATCTCCCAGTCCGCCTGTAGCAAGTATTAATCCAAACTTTTCCTCTGCTGCTCCTATGCTAACTGTTAATGAAAAAACAAAAAATAACACCAATACTGACAGAATAATTTTTTTAAATCTCACCTTTCATTCCTCCTTTAATTTTTGAAATTTCAATTTTTACTTACTCAAAATTAAATCACTCTTTACTAATCACCTCCAATAAATTATTTTCTATTAATATAAAAAGAAAAATATTCTGGTAAAAAATATTGTTTATAAAAAGCCAGCATTTCTCCAGTTGTTTTATAAAGATCTTCTTCAAATAAAACTAATGGTGTGTATTCTCTTATATTAAGTTTATTGGCAATAAAATCACCAGCTTCTGTCAGTAATATTTCAGACTGAGAATTAGCTACCTCACCATAAAATTCATTATCAAGATAATGGACAAGATTTCTATGATCTTCTATATCAATCTCTTCTTTATTTATATTTTTATAAGGAATAAAGGATATAAAGTATGAAACCTCTGTTTTTTCAATTCTATATACTCTTTTGACTACAAGGATAATTTCATTTGCCTTAATTTTCAACTCTGATTGAAGCATTTTATTTGGGGATTCAAAAAGAACTTCAATATCATTAGTTAATTTGATGTCTCCTTGGTTTGCAATATTCAAAATATTACCTTTGTGCTCTAAACCTGTTCCAAATATTTTTTTGTTATGAGAAACAAAATTCCCCTTTCCCTGGTAGTTGTATATAATCCCATCCTCCTGTAATATCAAAAGAGCCTGACGTAGTGTACCCCTGCTTACTCCAAATTTATTAGCTAGTGTATGCTCTCCCGGTAATTTTTGCCCACTTTTAAAGTAACCTTCTTTTATAAGATCAAATAATTTTTCATAGATTATTACATATAGAGGACGACTATCTTTGCTATTTTTTGAAATTTTATTAATTATCTGAATTTTATTCATAAATAACATCTCCTGTAATTTGTTCTACATATACTTAAACTTGTTTAACAAGTTATAATATTATTATTCTGGGTCCCTGGATTAATTCCTGCAATAATTTTTAAAATAATCTTAAAATTCAATTTAAAGCTGCTGTTAATTTTGTAAACTCCATATAGCATAGAAAAACTCAGATGAATTAATTAGATTTTTAAATAATTTAACTCATCTGAGGATATTCATCTCTAATTTAGACACTCATTTATTCGATTTTCCACAATTTTTAACTTCAGTTTAAAGTATATAAAACTTAACTAATAGAAATAATTATCTTAATTAGTTTCAAAGCACTAAACAGCTACAATTGTATTTCTTAATTCAGGTTTGACTCTTTTTTCTTTCTTTAAATATCTTTCCAGATTTTCTATGGCATTAATATCGAGGTTTTTCCGTTCTTTTCCATATTCTGATCTTACTCCCTGACTGGTAACAAAAGCAGCGTCATACATTCGATCAAATTTTACTTCTTCGCCCTGTACAAATAGTTTTTGAATTCTCTCTCCTGGAGGATTTTCAATTTTAAAATAGAGATTAATCCCAGCAGAACGTTTAACATATCCACCCATCTGCTTATAGGGATCAGCAGCAAATGTCCTTTCTAAATTTAGCTCCATCATCTCCCACAATTCTTTTCCACTTAATTTAACAGTTGAAACAGGAGGATTAACTGGAATAATGTTCCAGAGATCATTTCGCGTGATGGGACCGGGTAATATAGGTGCTCCATATCTCCAGCCGTTAGAAAAAGCCATATCTGCTCCTGTTAAATCAAGTAGTGAATCCAGCAAAAAATTATCCATCGTTGATTCTAAAACTAAATTACGATTGAGAGGAATATCAGTATAACCTAAAACTTCTTCCAGTTTATCTCTATGAGGTGCCATTACCTTTTCAATTTCACTCTTTACTTCTTCATCTTCTTCTATACTTTCCTCAACAGTAAGAAGCTGATGCTTAAAATCTACCACCTTTTTATTTTCTACTTCCAGATCAAGCCTGCCCACAAATGAACCGTGACATCCTGACTGAATAATAATTGTGTCATTAAAAACAGCTGGTTTATGGACTCTATTATGTGTATGTCCACTTAATAGTATATCTATTCCATCTACCTCTTCTGCCAGTTTGATCTCCTGAGGAAAACCAAGATGTGATAAAACTACTATCAGATCAACATCTTTTTCTTTTAATTCCTCAATATAATTTGGAAGTTCTTCATTACCAAGAGTTAAATATATCCCTTCACTAAACCCGTCTGGCATTACTTTATCAACAATAGTGGCCGCAACCCCAATAACTCCTACCTTCAGGTTCCCATATTCCTGGATTAAGTAGGGATCAAATAATAACTCATCACTTTTCTCATCATAGATATTGATCGCCAGCATGGGATAGTTAAGCTCTTCTGTAATTTCCATAAAATTTTCAGGCCCATAACCAAATTCCCAGTGAGCAGTCATCGCTTCAAATCCCATTTTATTTAAAATAGGGATCATCGATTTACCCTTGGATTTTACAGCCTGATAGGTCCCGTGTATAGTATCACCATTATCAAGTGCCATTACCTTCCCATTTTCTTCAGACGTAATTTTTTTGATCAGGGTCCTGATTCGAGCATAACCGCCAGCTTTTCGATATTCTGCCTGCTCACCATTCCAAAATAATTCTGGATGATTTTCTAAATAAGAGTGTGTGTCATTGACCTGCAGTAGAGTTAAATTTTGAGACATTGAAATTACCTCCAATTATTTGTTTGTTTTAAAACAATTTGTTTTACTGAAGTGGAATTCATTCTCTAGACCGTAAAAAGCAAAACCAGAGCATTTATTGTAAGCATTATTAAAACAAACCAGCTAAAAATCTTTTCAGGAATATGATTATAGATTTTAATTCCCAACCAGGCGCCTAAAAATAGAGCCGGCATTACTACTAGAGCTTCTAAAAACAGCGGCAGAGTAAATGAACCAGCTACCAATACACCCAGCAAACGATAGAGCATTAAAGTTCCAAAAAAAGCTGTGAAAATTGCTTTCATGTGTTTGCTTTTCCAAAAACCTGTTACCACCATAAAAGTTCCATAAATAATCATCGGAGGACCTGGTATGGCAACTGCTCCCCCAAATATACCTGCGATAAATCCTGCAGTTACTGCACTTTTCCAGCCGGGATTGAGATCCTGCTCTTTTAACCAATCTCGAAAAATATCAAGTCTTTTAAAAAGAGTAATTAAAATTACAGCTAATAATAAAGTTATTCCTATTGCAATTCTAAATTGTGACTTGCTAAAAGCACTAAAAACATAAATACCTATCGGCATTCCAAAAGCCAGACCAATTACAGGAAAAAGCCAATCTTTGACCACAAAATTATCACGCACACTCCACCAAACTCGTAGATTACTGACAACAGCAATTAAACTGAAAATAATTGAAGCAGAAGTTGGAGTTCTAAATAACGGCATCAGACCCATGGATACCTGTGCCACTCCAAAACCAGCTATTCCGTGAACTAAAGTACCCAGTGTAATAACCAGAAAAGTTAATGAGGTTTCAACTAGATTAAAAATAAAAACCACCACCATTTATTTTTCTTTCGTCTTTCATAATTTAAAAATCATCAACTTTCAGAAATCAACTTCATCTGTTTCAATATATATTTAAACATCTTAATGTGCATTATAGATAATAAAAATTACAATTTATGTTAAACATTTTACTAATAAAATTTCAATAAATCTTTCTCAAGAAAACTTCATTTAACTAAAAAGTTAAATCTATTTGAAATAAGTTTATAAATTTCCTAACTAATAATATTAATTCAAAACAAAGTATAAAAAGCCCAGTTATCAACTGGACTTTTTAAATATATATCTTATATTTCATTAGTTGTTTGTATCTGTTACACTGCCTGGCTTTCGACTCTACTCTAAATCTTTCTTACGAGTTATAAACTCTTCTCTTGAAATATTTCCTAAAGCATACTCATGCTTTAAGATACTTAAAGCTTCTTGACTACCATGGTTTTTCTGTGATCTTATAAAGAAAACAACTCCTGTTATAATAAGTCCCCAGAATAATAAAGGCATTATCCACCAATAGCCACCTAACAAATTAGAACCATATCCATTCAAACCATAACAATATCCCATTTTTTAACACACCTTTCTATAAAGTGATTTATTTTTGATGTTCTTTAACACTAATAACTGCAGCTAAATCTCCATGCCAACTATGATACCAAACCTGACCTGTATAAGAATTAACACTCAACATACTAAATATCTTTTTTAATATTTGCCAATTCTTCCTGTAATTTTACTGCTTCATAATCAAGCATTTTTGTATCGATTTCTTTAATTGTTTTGTCAATTTCATCAATTTGTTTTTCTAATTCTTTTTCTCTTTTTTTCAATACCTGTATATTTTCTTCAATGTCAAGCTTATTATCTATATATTTCCTGGCAGTTTCCTCACTAGAAGATACCATTGATTCAGCCATTTCTTCTGACTTTTCTTTTTCCTGGAGTAGTTCGTTTAAGCGGTCCTGAATCTTTGATCTAATACTATCAACTTTTTCTTTGCTTTTTTCTAATTCTTTAATCTTTTCCTTATATTTATTAATACTCTTGTCTTTGTTATTAGATTCATCTTCTTTTACTTCATTATCATATGAACTGTTTTCTCTACTATCAAAACTCGATTCTTTAATATCCATCAATTGTTCAAAAGAAAGATCTCCATTATATGCTCTATCTTTTAATGAATAATATCTATCTTTATCAATCCTACCTTCGGCATATAATCTTTTTATTAGAGAAATCTTTTCTTGAGTGTCGTCCTGTCGTTGATCATTATATCCTCTATTTGGTCTGTAATTTCGATTGCCATAGGCACGAAAAAGATCATTGAAACCTCCTCCACATCCCATTATTATGCATCTCCAATCTTTTTAGATCTTAGATTAGCAAGTTCATCTTCAATTTTTGAATTACGCTGAATTTGATTAAGAGATTTTTCAATATCATCCTCTGAATTAAGGTCATTTATTAACTCACCATCAGCAGTTAACTCATCTAGAGCTGCAAGCTTGGCTTCCTTCTTCTTTATCTTGTTTTCTGCTCTTTGAATCTGTCCATTTAAATCAGTAATGTCACTACTAGCTCCAGTAATAATTTCTTTTACTTCCAGCTGGGCATCTGCAGATTTATTTATAAAAGTTAACTCTTCCTTTTTCATTTCTAGCTTTTTAATTTGTTCAGCCAATGTTTTTTTGTTAGATTTAATAACCTCAATCTTATCTTTAATTTTCTCTATTTCAGTTTTCAAAATAGCTGCTCTTTCATTTAACTCAGCCTTTTTTTCTAGAGCAGCACGGGCCAGATCTTCTTTTTCAATATCCATAGCAGTCTGTGCCTGCTGGTGAGCCAGTTCTGCTTTATCTTTAAAATCATCTAAATCTTTTTCCAGTCCCTTTTTGATTGTAGTTAGCTCCAATAGTGACTTTTGTACCTGCTGTAAATGTTCTTTCATCTCCTGTAGAGATATATCAAGTAATTCTTCTGGATCCTCAACTTCATCCACAAATTTACTCATCTTTGCCTCAAATATTTTCTTCATTCTTTTAAATATTTTCATTTAGTAGCTCCTTTCTTAAATATCTTATACCCTTACCGGGTAATTATATGATAACTGCTAAATGTGAACAAATTATGAATTTCACCTTTTAATTATAAATATTATAAAAAAAGTAAGTTGATATCTACCATTTAGAAAATTATTTATTATCAAACTCGGTCCATCTCTTTAATCAATATCTAACTTAATTGAATTGGCAGCTGGATCTTCCGTAAATATATCATTATCTTCTTCTCTAACCTGGTATCCTAATTGTTTTAAATTCTCAATACTTTCACTTCGGGATTCCTGATCAGGAAATTTTATTGTATAATATTCCATTCCAGCAGCATTTTCTGGTAAAGGAGCAGCTCCGACACCATTCCAAGTGTTTAAGCCAATATGGTGATGATATCCTCCTGTTGATAAGAAAAGAGCAGATCCCCCAAGCTTCTGTATGATATTAAAACCTAAACCCTGAACATAGAACTTTTCTGATTTTTCTAAATCACTAACATGAAGATGTATATGGCCTATTTTAGCTTTTTCAGGCATACCATTCCATTTTTTATCACCAGTTTCACTCAATAACTCCTTGTAGTCTAAAGGATCAGTTATCATTTCTATCTGTCCGTTACTTTGGGGCCATTCACTACTTTTATAATCGGAATAAATTTCAATCCCATTACCGTCTGGATCCTTGATATAGATTGCTTCACTTACACCATGGTCGGCTCCACCAGTTATATCATAATTTTTTTCTCTCAAATTTTTCAGAAATGTTCCCAGCTGATATCTTTTTGGCATTAACATTGCATAATGATATAAGCCAGTTCTATTCGGGATTTTTTCAATTATATCTTCAGAATAAACTAAAGTTACAATAGGAGTTGAATTATTAACTGATAACCTAACTTTATTTTTCTTTTCCTCTAAAATTTTAAAACCCATAATCTCCGTATAAAATTCTAATGATTCTTCTAAGTCCCTAACTCTAAGTGAAATTTGATCTACATATTTATTGGGTTTATCATGAAAGTTTTTCATTTTATTATCTCCTCTCTCCTATTTTTTGAATCTTTGCGCTAAATTTATCTAAAGGCATTTTTAGCATCAATCTAAATACCCATTAACAAACTCCGTACTGATAGCGATTAACGCAGCCCAGAATAAAAGATAAAAAGGGAATAATCCGATACTCATATAATCAGCAATTAAACCAAAAAGAGGCGGCATAAAAGTTGTACCAATATAGGCCGCTGCCATCTGAACTCCCATAACAGATTGAGATACCCTGTCACCAAAAATCTGAGGAGTTCTGTGCAGCATACTTGGAAAAATAGGTGCACAGCCAAAACCAACCAGCATGATACCGACTGGTACTTTCCAGACTGAAACTGGTAATAATAAAACTAAGATACCAATAAATTGACTTAAAATACCGAGCCTGACCAGATTTTTATTAGAAATTTTGATAGCAAAAAAACCGGATAAAAATCTTCCGAGAGTAATTCCTAAAAAATAGATAGAAGTCCAGCGAGCTGCGGTTTCCGATAATACCCCATATTTTTCTACAGCATAAGTTCCCACCCATAATCCAGCTGTCCATTCAATCGCACAATAACTAAAAAAGGCTATTAAGACTCTCTTTACATTGGGGAGCTTAATGATTTCTTTTAAAGATAAAGAAACTCTTTCTTTTTTGCCATTCTTTTCAATTTCAGAATCAGCCTGCTTCCAGAGTGGTAAAGAGATAATTAAAACTATAACTAAAATAGTCTGCAGACCTCCGATTGTCAGATAACCAAAATTCCAGTTATTATTTTGGGCCAGCCAGAAAGACATAATCATTGGACCAATAAAAGTTCCCACACCCCAGAAAGAATGGAGCCAGTTCATATGTTTTGCCTCATAATGAAGGGCCACAAAATTATTTAAGGCTGCATCAATAGAACCCGCTCCCAAGCCTAAAGGAATGGCAAGCAGAACTAAAAAGATAAAATTGTGGCTTAAACCAAAACCTAAAAGGGCTGCAGCTGTTAGGGCTACACTCACAGTTGTTACTCTGGCAGTACCAAACTTTTTTATCATTCTGGCACTTAATAAACTGGAAATCACAGTACCACCAGCAATTATCATCTGAATTATCCCGGCATATGATATTGGAACAGCCAATTCTTTATAAATTACCGGCCAGGCTGAACCTAAAAGTGAATCCGGTAAACCAAGGCTGATAAAAGCTATGTAAATTATTATTAACAATTTGAACATTAAAATCCCACCTTTTTAGATCGCTATTTTTTTAATTTAGCTGCCTTTGAAACTTTCTTCAAATGAATATCTTTTTTCATACAGAATAACCTAATTAATAAGGTTACTACAAAGGCTGTATAAAGAGCTGCTCCGGTTCCAAAAACTTGATAAGTTATAACAAAAAAGACGGCACCAATGACAGAAGCTACAGCATAAATTTCTTTATGAAATACATAGGGAATTTCATTAGCAAATAAATCCCGCAGTGTACCTCCACCTGTTCCAGTCATTACGGCCAGAACTATAATAATAAAAGGCTGAGTGTAGCCATTATTAACTGCTACCTCTGAACCAATTGCCGTAAATGCAGCCAGGCCAACAGCATCAAATATATTTAGAATTTGATTAAAGCGAATTATCTTTTTATAAAATACAATAACTAAAAAAGCCGAGAAAATACTGATTATGAGATAAATTGGATTGGCAAGTGAAACAGGTAATTCTTTATTAATTAAAATATCTCTAATAGTACCTCCGGCAACTGCAGTAGTTATTCCAAAAACAGCAATTCCATAATAATCCATCTCTTTTTCTATAGCACGCAGAGCTCCAGACATTGCAAAAGCTATAGTGCCTATTATGTCCACAACTGAAATAAAAACCATTTTAGACCTCCCAAAATAATTATAATTTATAAATATAGTAATATATAAATACTCTTAGTTCAAGTAAATAGTAACACCCTGATTTATAAAATCAATAAAAAGTTTAAATTTTATATAAAAATTAGAAATAAATATAATATAATTTACTAAAGCTCAGAAATCTCCTTATTACAGGAGATTTCTGAGCTCAATATAATATAAAAGTATTTTTTTAACTTTGTATTAAAGCTATTTTAATTCCATTGATTTCATCTGTAAATCCCTATCCCTGACAGTGATAGCCTCCATCCACATGGAGAATCTCTCCAGTTACCATACTGGATAAATCACTGAGCAGATAAAGAGCGCTAGCTGCAACTTCTTCCTGTTCAACCAATCTACCCATAGGAGCTTTCTCTTTAAAGTTTTTCATCAAGCCCCTAAAATCTGAAATACCGCTAGCAGCTCTGGTTAGAATTGGTCCTGGAGAAAGAGCATTAACCCTAATATTATCACGCCCTAGATCTGCTGCCAGGTACTTAACTGAAGACTCCAGTGCAGCTTTGGCAACTCCCATTACATTATAATTGGGAACCACCTTTTCTCCTCCATAATAGGTCAAAGTAACTGCTGAGCCTCCTTTTTCTTTCATAAACGGATATGCCAGTTGAAGAGCCTTAACATAAGAATAAACGCTTATTTCCATACTGCGCAGAAAACTGCTACGGTCCGTATCCATATATTTGCCTTTTAGATCCTCTTTACGGGGGCCACCAGCAATTGCATGGACAATAAAATCAAATTGTCCATCAAATTCTTCCCCAATTTTTTTAAAAACTTCCTCAAATTGCTGATCATCCGTAATATCTAAGATATAATAGCTTTTGGCTCCAATCTCTTTAAATAAAGGAATCACCTTATCTCCAATTTTTTCATTTTGATAGGTAAAAGTAAGTTCTGCCCCTTCTGCTTTTAATCTCTCTGCAGTCTCCCAGGCAATTGATTTTCTATTTGCTACCCCCATAATTATTCCCTTTTTCCCTGACATTAATCCAGCCATCATAATTACCTCCCAAAATTATAATTTAATGATCAATTTCAATAACAATTTTTCCTCTGGCATGGTGGGTCTCACTCAATTCATGAGCGTCCTTTAAACCCTCTGCTGTAAACGGAAATACTGTTCCTACAACAGGTTTTACTTTCTCCTTTTCCATCATTTCTGCGAGCGCCGAAAGTTCTTCGCCATCCGGTATTAACCAGTGAAACTTAGCTTTGACTCCAAGTTTTTCTGCTTTTTCTTGATCAGGATCTTTAACGATCGAGACCAACCTCCCACCTTTTTTAAGAACATCAAAGCTTTTCTCCTGTACTTCTCCTCCCAGAGTATCAACAACTAGATCATAATCTTCCAGTTTTTGATCAAAATCATCTTTTGTATAATCAATTACTTCATCTGCTCCCAGAGATTCTAAAAACTCTATATTTTTTGTACTTGCGGTAGTGGCAACATAAGCTCCCAAATTTTTAGCAATTTGAATGGCAAAACTTCCAACCCCGCCAGCACCAGCATGAATCAATACTTTCTCATTCGATTCTAGTTTACCAACATCCTGAAGACACTGATAAGCAGTTAGCCCGGCAAGAGGAACTGAAGCCGCCTCTTTAAAACTAATATTTTCCGGTATTTCAGCAAGCAGTTCTGCTTTTGCTGTGGTATATTCAGCATAAGTACCCCGATTTGTAAGCTCCGGTCTGACAAATACTCGATCACCTTTTTCAAAATTTTCTACTTCTTCTCCAAGTTCTTTTACTATTCCGGCTGCATCCCAACCTAAAACAATGGGAAATTCGAAGGGATATTTTTCTTTAAGATATCCATATCTTAACTTCCAGTCAATTGGATTAACAGCTGCAGCCTTAATTTTAATTAAAATTTCATCAGACTCTGGTTCTGGTTTAACAATTTCTTTTTCTTTTAATTTTTCTTTATCACCATACTGATCAATAACTATTGCCTTCATTAATTAACACCTCTTTTATAATTTTAATTTAAAAGATTACTATTTATATTAATTGTTTCAAAAACTTGATTTTTTATCAGTATTGACTTTAACAATCAAAATTCATCTCTCAATTACTATGTAAAATCAATGTTAAATAATTGAAAACAGCTTGACTATCTAAAAAAATATAAATATAATTTAAATATGATTAAAATCGAATATTCGAATATAGGAGGTCCTAAAGTGGATATTATTGAAGTCTTAAAGGCCCTGGCCCATGAAAACAGAATCCGAATATTAAACCTTTTAGCAAAAAGCGAACTCTGTGTCTGTGAGTTAGAAAATATAATGCAGGTCAACCAGTCAAATGCTTCCAGGCACCTGTCCAAATTAAAACAGGTTAATTTAATTGAAGGCAGAAAAAAAGCTCAATGGATATATTACAATCTTAACGAAAAAATTATAACTGAACACCAGTTTCTCAAACTTTTAATTGAAAATGAGCTTAATGACTTTGCTGATGCCCGTGAAGATTTAAAAAGATTGGAAAAATATAATAACAGCTCTTTAAGCTGTGAGACACTCCCTGAAAGTAATCTTTTTTAGAGAAGTAATTTTAAGAATTAATTTTTAACAAAATAAATTATTATAAGGAGAGAAATTAAATGAAGTATAAAGTTGGATTTATTTGTGTTGGTAATTCCTGCCGCAGTCAGATGGCAGAAGGTTTTGCAAGAGAATATGCTGGTGATATTTTAGAAGTATATAGTGCAGGTACTGATCCATCTCCTGAAGTTAAGCCTAATGCTGTTAAAGCAATGGATGAAGTGGGAATTGATATCAGTGATCATTATCCTAAGTTACTAGAAGAGATTCCATCCGAACTTGATATTTTAATAACCATGGGATGTGGTGTTGAATGCCCTTATATCCCTTGTGAATTTAGAGAAGACTGGGGCTTAGATGATCCTGACGGTCATCCAATGGAAGTATTTAGAGAGACCAGAGAAATTATTGACCAGAAAGTTAAAGAACTAATTGAAAAAGTAAAAAATGATGAAATTTAAATAAATAAAAGCAGCAGTTTGAGCTGAATCAATTCGTTGGACTGCTGATTTTTTTAACACACTATATGATTAAAATCGAATTTATTAATATAAAGTGAGGTATCAAAATGAAAGATAATCTAGAAAGCACAAATTTTAAAAAAGCTATTGAAAAAAATAATAATGATAATTCTTTAAGTGTTTTTGAAAAATATTTGAGTATCTGGGTGGGACTCTGCATTATTATCGGAGTTGCTGTAGGTAGATTTTGGCCGGCTTTTCCAAATACTTTAAGCAAATTCGAATATGCTCAGGTTTCAATTCCAGTTGCGGTTTTAATCTGGTTTATGATTTATCCAATGATGGTCCAAATTGATTTTAGCTCAATATTTGAAGCAGGTAAAAAGCCAAAAGGGTTAACTGTAACCTTAGTCAGTAACTGGCTGATTAAGCCTTTTACAATGTACTTTTTTGCCTGGCTTTTTCTGCAGGTAATCTTTAAAGATCTGATCCCTGCTGGTCTGGCCCAGGAATATGTTGCAGGTGCTATACTTTTGGGAGCAGCACCCTGTACAGCTATGGTTTTTGTCTGGAGTTATTTAACTGATGGAGACCCAGCTTATACCTTAATTCAGGTTTCAATTAATGACCTGGTGCTTGTTTTTGCCTATGCTCCACTTGTTATGTTTCTTTTAGGATTAAATGAATTAACTGTCCCCTGGAATACAATTTTATTATCAGTAGTTCTCTATATTGTTGTTCCATTAGCGGCAGGATATTTATCGCGTAAATATTTAATTCAGCATCAAGGTAAAAAGTGGTTTGAAGGAATCTTTCTAAATAGTTTAAGCGAACTAACAGTAGTCGGATTACTTTTAACTCTAATTATACTTTTCTCTTTTCAGGGAGATGTAATCTTAAATAATCCCTTTCATATTTTTTTAATTGCCATACCTCTGACCATCCAGACCTTCTTTATTTTTGCAATAGCTTATAGTTGGTCTAAACTCTGGAATATCAATCACTCTGTAGCTGCACCAGCAGGAATGATCGGAGCCAGCAATTTTTTTGAACTAGCTGTAGCAACAGCAATCTCTGTTTTTGGACTTCAGTCCGGAGCAGCTCTGGCCACAGTTGTTGGGGTTTTGGTTGAAGTACCGGTAATGCTGGCCCTGGTAAAAATAGCAAATAAAACTAAAAAATATTTTTAAGATTTTTAGTTAAAACTATAATTATTAAAGTCACCTGTAATTTTTTCATAACTACAGGTGACTTTTTTATTTAAAGAAAAATTATATTTGTTTTTAGCTGTATATTTTTTTAAGATTATCCATTCTGGCAGCCATATTTTTCAGCAGCAGATCAACCAGTACTAAAGATGTCATTGCTTCAACAACTACAACCGCTCTAGGAACAATTACGGGGTCATGTCTTCCCTCAATGTTAATTTCAATATTTTCGCCTGCTTTATTTACGGTTTTCTGCGTTTTTTCAATTGAAGGAGTCGGCTTTACTGCGGCGCGAATTATAATTTCACTGCCATCTGTTATACCTCCTAAAGTACCACCTGCATTATTGGTCAGTTTACTTATTTCTCCCTCCTGATAGCTAAAAAAGTCATTATGCTGATGACCTGTCATCTGAGCAGCTTTAAAACCACTACCAATTTCAACTCCTTTAACTGCCCCAATAGACATTACAGCTCTTGCAAAAAGAGCATCTACTTTATCAAAAACTGGATCTCCAAGTCCAGGCAGAATATTTTTAACCCGGCATTCAATAGTCCCTCCTGAAGAATTATTTTCTTCAATCAATTTTGTAAGATAGTCTTCTGCCTCCTGAGCAGCTGCCAGGTCAGGCATGTACAAAAAGTTTTTCTGAATATCATCCTGATTAAAATTATCAGAGTCAATTTTAACAGGTCCTATAGAAGCTGTGTAAGCTGTAATCATAACTCCAAGTTCTGCCAGAATCTTTTTGGCCACTGCTCCTGCTGCAACTCTGGCTGCTGTTTCTCTACCTGATGCTCGCCCACTTCCTCTATGGTCTCTAAAACCATATTTCAGATCATAACTATAGTCAGATTGGGCCGGTCTGTAGATATCTTTGAGGGCAGAATAATCCTTCGAGCGCTGATTTTTATTATAAATAATCATCGAGATTGGAGTTCCAGTAGTCTTACCTTCAAATATTCCAGAAAGAATTTCTACTTCATCCTTCTCTTTACGGGGGGTGGTAAATGGTGACTGCCCGGGTTTTCTTCTATCCAGATCTTTTTGAATATCTGCTTCTGAAATTTCAAGCCCTGCCGGACAGCCGTCAATAACCACACCTAAGGCCTTACCGTGTGATTCTCCCCAGGTTGAAATTTTAAATAAATCTCCCATTATTGATCCAGACATTTACCTCACCTCTCTTAACTCCTAAAACCCAAAAGAGAATAATTTTTAGCTATTTCTTTCGGGATTAGAATTTTATTTTTTTCAAATTGAGTATTTTTTATAAGATTATATTTTTATAATTTTAAAATCATCTTTTATGTATTATTCAATTGCTTAATTTATCAAAATTAAAAATTATATCCTTTCCTTTCCGGACATATGATCACTTTCAATTTTAATAACTTTAGCTGCACTACCTGTTTTTTTAATATATTCACTACCCTCTTCAATATAATCGGGAGAATATTTTTTTATTAACTCTAAAAGGGCTTCTTCTTTTTCCAATTCAGATACTTCAACTGCTCTTCCGAATATAATTACGCTTTCGTACTTTGTAGTAAACTTTTCGGCCACAATATCAGTTTCACCAACAACTGTAAATGATACTTTATTATTGTTTTCAATATTAGCCAACTTCTGACCTTCAGTGGCACTGTGAAAATAAATTGCTCCCTTATAAAAAACATAACTTAGTGGAACTCCATATGGGTAATCATTTTCATTTACTGTAGCTAAAACACCATATTCTCCATTTTTTAAAACTTTTTCTACTTTCTGCTTTTCAATCCGTCTGTCTTTTCTTCGCATTTCTTTAAACATCAAAACCCCTCCTTTTTTAATAATATAATTATTAACCTATACCTGATTCAGATTAACCTCTAAATATCTAATTTTAATTAATAACCATAAAAAACTTCTGTTTTAAAAGCTGAATCCTGCTCATTTTTTAATTGATCTAAGAGTGGTTTTATAAATCCACCTAATTCATAATTATCAACTTCTTTTAAATCAACCCAAACATATTCTTCTGCCTCTTCATTTAAAACTACCTTAGTAGAATCTGTTCTGCAAATATAATCTATAAAAATAAAATGTTTTTCTTCATGAAATCTCTTATTATAAACACTTTCCTTGATACTAATTAAATTAATATCATATATATTAAGGCCAGTCTCTTCCATAATTTCTCGTTTTAATGCTTCTTCCATTTTTTCTCCCAGCTCTATATGACCACCTGGAATAATATATTTATTATCCCATTTATGAGATTTACAAAGAAGTATTTGATCATTGGGATTAAATATTACTGCTCCTACTGTTGGTTCTGGATAACTCATAATTGACTCCTTTCTTAGTATATAATTTTTCATACATCTTAACCTTATATTAAGAAAAAAACAATTAAAACTGCATTTAACATAAATATATTATAAAACTCATTCAGAGATATTACAGCAATTATAACTGATAGAAGTTAAAATAACAATGCCTAAAATACAGTTTTAAAATTCAATTTCTTATTTTCAATCGAAAAAAGTCTCTGTATTTAATCAATAAAACAACAATTATGATGAATCATAATCCTAATATTTACATAGTGTTTAAAAGCCAAATATGTCCTTATTCATCAACTTTGCTGCCCTTACTATGCCATATTTTTTCTTGCGTTCGATAAATAATAATTCTCTTTCTAATTTCCTGTAACTCTCCAGTCTTTTTTCTGACAGCTCCCCCTTTTTTATAGCCTTTTTAACGGCACAACCTGGTTCAGAATCATGCTGGCAGTCATTAAATTTGCAGTTTTGAGCCAAAACTTCTATATCTTCAAAACTTTCTTTGATTCCTTCATTCCCACCCCAGAGTTGGACCTCTCTCATTCCAGGAGTATCAATAACAATTCCTCCACTATCCAGAACAAATAATTCCCGGTGAGTTGTAGTGTGTTTACCTTTACCATCACTAACCCTAATTTCATTAACCTTCATTCTTTCGCTGCCCATCAGCTGATTAATTATTGTAGATTTTCCAACCCCAGAAGATCCTAATAAAGCAGCTGTATGACCTGTCTCTAAATATTCTCCCAACTCTTCTAAACCTTCACCAGTAAAAGAACTGACTATATGAATTGGAACTCCAAAGGCTATAGTTTCTACTTCTAATTTTTTTGCCTGTGCCTCAGCACACAAGTCAGCTTTACTCAAAACTATTACTGGTTTAGCACCACTATTCCAGGCAATTGTTAAATATCTCTCCAGTCTTCTTAAATTAAAATCCTGATTCAGAGAAGTAACAATAAATACAGTATCAATATTAGCAGCTACTATCTGTTCTTCCGTATTATCCCCTGCAACCTTGCGAGAAAATTTGCTTTTTCTCGGCAGTATATCATGGATAATAGCTCTTTCTCTATTATTCTGGAGATCAATTACTACCCAGTCACCTACTGCAGGAAATTTGTTACTGTAGCGCATCTTGCCTGTTATTTCTGCTAAAACTTCTCCTGCTTTACTATATAACTTATACATTCCTTTATATTCTATTGCAACTCTAGCTATTTGAAAATTTTCTTCCTTTTTAATTTGCATTAATTTATCTTCAAAATTCTGATTCCATCCTAAGTCCATTAAATTCAATTTTATTTCCTCCCTCTATAAATTAAACTGCATTAATAAGATACTTGATATAATCCATTTGATTTCTCCAGTTTTCATATTTAGACATAAAAAAGCCATGGATTAGCTAATAAACCCATGGCTCAATTGATATATTAATAATTTAATTTAAATATAAAAGCAAAAAACTATGGGTAATAATAATCCCATAGTATTCAATAATCTGCTTCACAAAAATATATCTAACTATATTTAATATTTAACATTATACTAGAGTTTATTAATTTAAGCTGTACTTCTTAAAATTTTAACCTGAAAAAAATTTATAAATAGACACAATAATCCCCAGGAATTAATTTCAAAATTTAAAAGAAGCACAAAATATTCAATTGACTAATTAAATTAATAAACTAACTCTCATAAAACATTCCTCCTGAATTTTCTGTAAATAATTATACCAACCACTTAATTACTTGTCAATAAAAATATTTTTGAATTTACCATCATTCTATATCTAGATCTATTTTAAATATATTTTCTCATTTCAATTGAATCTTCCTCTTTTTTAAATTCTTAATTTACGAGTTTAAATTAGTATTTATAGAGTGCATAAAAATCAGATTCTATATTTTCCATCCGCTTGACATACCACTCTTTTGTATTATCAAGAGCTCTATTGTAGACATAATCTCCCATTGTTACTAAAAAGAAATCCAGTATTTTTTCAGAGGCTATAATCCCCAGTTTTTCATCTCTTTCTACTTCAAAATAATATTTTATTTCTTCAAGCAATTTTTTCTTATCTTCTTCTTTTAAACCATATTTTTTCATTAAATCTTTTTCTTTCATCTTTATTTTCCCTTCCTCTCAACCATTTTTTATTGTATATAAATCTTAGTTTAAATAGATTTAATCTCTCATTTCAGTATTTTTTGGATCAAGCATCCAGCTTCTTTGCCTTTTTAGCCAGAGTTTTGATGAATTTTTCTTTTGTAAAAATGCTACCGTGTCCGGGATAAAATCTTTTGCAGTTGTATTTTTCTATTTTTTTCCAGCTTTTAATCAGCTGCTTTTTATCATTGGCAAAGGGAGGATATACTGAGTGGGGCATAAAGTTAAATAAAGTATCACCACAAATAATATCTTCTCCATTTATTATCACACTAATAGAACCTCTTGTATGGCCCGGAGTATGAATAATTTCCCCATTGACTCCATATTGTTTTAAATCATAATTGTCTTTTATTGTTATATCTGGATTTACAGCTTTAAATTTAGATTCTGAAATCAGATTGCTCAGTTTGGAAATTAATTTGGATATAAAAACTGTTCCTTCCGGAAAGTCAGTCTTGCCTTTTTCTAAGAATTCTTTTTCTTTTTCATGAACTAAAACTGCAGCCCCTGTTTTATCTTTTAGAACAGATAAGCTGCCCACATGATCATAATGGACATGGGTTATTATAATTAGCTGAATATCTTTTAAAGAAATATTATTTTCAACCAAAACTTTTTCTATTTTGTCTGATTCACCCGGCATTCCTGCATCAACTAAAATATAACCTTTTTCACTCTTAATTAAATAAGCATTTGTTTTTCCCATTTCTATTTGTTTTATTATCGCACTCACATTTTTACACCTTCCTAAATTCACTTTTACTTAAATATTTTATTTCTGATTAAATGACTATAATTAATCCAAATACTTCAAACCATTAATATTTCCTCCATTTTAAACAATGAGAAAAATTTTTCTTAAATTCTCTTAAATAATCTCTTTTATTAAACTTTATACTGAAACTTCTCCTTTAATAGTCGGATGAGGGTCATAACCAGTCAGCTCTATATCTTCATAATCAATAGCAAAAATATCTTCAGCATCAGAATTGATTTTAAGCTGTGGGAGTGGTCTTGGGTCCCTTTTTAACTGTTTTTTAATCTGTTCAAAATGGTTATGATAAATATGGACATCTCCCCCAGTCCAGACAAACTCACCAACATCTAAACCCACCACATGAGCTATCATATGGGTCAGTAAACTGTAGCTTGCAATATTAAAGGGAACCCCTAAAAATGTGTCACAGGATCTCTGATATAATTGACAGGATAGTTTACCATCAGCAACATAAAACTGAAATAATAGGTGGCAGGGAGGTAAAGCCATCTTGTCTAAATCCCCAACATTCCAGGCATTAACTATTAATCTTCTAGAATAGGGATTTTCTTTAATCTCTTCAATTACATTAGAAATCTGATCAATTGTACCTTCCTTACTTTCCCAGCTCCGCCACTGATGGCCATATACATTGCCGAGGTCTCCATTTTCATCAGCCCATTCATCCCAGATATGAACATCATTATCATTTAAATACTTGATATTAGTATCTCCCTTTAAAAACCAGAGCAGCTCATAGGCAACAGCCTTCCAGTATACTTTTTTAGTTGTCATCAGGGGAAAACCATTTTGCAGGTTAAATCTCAACTGATAGCCAAAAACACTCCTGGTACCTGTTCCAGTTCTGTCTGCCCTATCTACTCCGTTATCTAAGATATGTTGACACATTTTAAGATACTGTTTCATTTAAATTCACTCCTTGGATTTTTTATTCTTTCGCTGATAAATATGATAAGCATATTGATAAGGATTTTTACTATCTTTAATACCCTTTTTTTCTTTTATCTTATCCCAGTTCCGCCAGTCAATTTCAGGGAAATAAGTATCACCAGAAAATTCGTGCTCTATAATCGTTAAATATAGTTTCTCACTATAGGGTAAAAAGAAATTATAAATTTCAGCTCCACCAATAATAAAAGCTTCTTCTTTACTTTCTAAAAACATGGTTAAAATTTCTTCTAGTGAATGTATTATTTCACAGCCATCTGCTGAGTAATCTTTATTTCTAGTTAGAATAATGTTTCTTCTGCCAGGTAAAGGAAATCCAATAGATTCAAAAGTTTTTCTACCCATAATAATTGGTGCTCCCATGGTTATCTCTTTAAAATACTTTAAATCCTCCGGCAAATTCCAGGGTATTTCATTGTTTTTGCCTATTAAATAATTTTGATCCATTGCTGCAATTATTGATAAACTCATTAAATCACCTCTTTTTCATTAGATATTTCAACAACTGTTATTGATCCTATACCCTCTCCATATTCTTTAGAAACTTTTGCCCAATTATAAACTTCAGGACTTTTATATTCTTCAAGAATCATTTTAATAATATAAGATAATTTTAAAAAAGGCTCCATTTCTGCAAAAATAATTTAACCAAAAAATTATTTATAGAAATGGAGCTATATATATGGATAGAATTCCTATCTTAGATTAGTTCTTCTTTTTAACCGGGATTTGTATTTCTGTTAACCAATCTGATTCATCTTCTTTATTCCAAATTCCATCAATATATGATTCTCTTGGATTATCAGCTGGAATTAAATTATTATCTTCAATCCATTTGAAAAGGTGAGCATATGCTTCTCCAATATTATCATAAGATCCTTTATGGAACACACAAGCAGCCTGAGCAACTTTCTCAATTTTCTTGAATATCATTTAGGAGTTTTTCTTTTTTGTTTTCAAAAATAAGGTTATTATTTTTTCCATTAATGATATCTAGAATTTCATTTATGGAAAAACCCATCTGTCTTAGAGCAATGATTTTATGGATTACTGGTAATTGCTCAGAAGTATAGTAACGGTATCCATTACTATCATTTACAAATGCTGGTTTTAGCAGTCCTACTCTGTCATAATACCTTAATGTTTTAACAGTTATTCTGTTAATTTTAGAGAACTCTCCTATTTGATACATCAACTAACTCCTCTCACAAAATTAATCCTGTAAAATAAGTATAATTTCTCCACTAAGGGGAGGATCAAGAAAATTTTTAAAAAATATTTTTTTTAGCTTAAATAATATTTCAATAAAATGATTTAAAGTCCTGCAAAGTTATTATAGAACTGTTAATTCAGGATAAAGCTTTAGTTTAACTGAATTTTAATTTAATTTATTTCTAATATCTTTAAAGCAGATTCCAGCTGAGGATCTCTATTATTTAATATATCATTAATGTCCTTTTTTACCACTATATCGGGTTTGATTCCGGTGTTTTTAGGAAGACCCTCTACTGCGAGTTCATATGTCAGGGTAGAATAATGAAGACGCATTCGAGTATTTTTTAGGACCATATCTTTTGAACTGTCAGTACAGACATATGAACCGCCAGTTTCACTTCCTACTATTGTGCCCAGTTTATTGTATTTAAAAAAGGAAGTGAAATGAGCTGCAGTTGAAAAATTTGCTCCATCTGTTATCAGAATTACTTTACCATCAAAATTGTTTTCAGCAGCTTCAATTGGAGCTGTAAAGCCTAATAAGCGCTGGAGAAAAGGAAGGTCTTCAGTAAAGTATCCTGTTTCCTCACTAACTAGATAAGAAAGTAATGTTTTAGACATAAATGGATTTGCTCCAAAGTTTCCTCTGAGATCTATGATTAAGTTAGTAGTTTTTCTCTCTTTTAATTCTAGGAAGAATGCTTCTAAAAAAGAATCAAATTTTTCTTCTTTTTCCTGCATAAAGACATTTAGATCAAGCAGGGCATAATCATTAAATATTTTATTATCATAATAATTTCCATCCCTATAGGCTGCAAAATGAAGGCTCCAGGAAGTTAAGTTAAAGCTGTCATTTTCTTCTGCTCTTAAATTTGCAGTTATTATATTTCCATCTCCGTTAAGATATTCAACTTTAAAAGTATCTGAATTATCAACAAAATCGTAGAATCTGCTATTAAAATATTTGCTGATTATATATCTCTGTTTTGCTTCACCATCTCCGTCACCACTAATATTTTTAACTAGCTTTTCTATAATTTCATTACTGCTTAAACCATTAATTGATTTAATTTTACTACCTCTTTTAATTCCACTTTCCTGATCATCTTCTAAGATAAAAAGTTCATCATTGATCAGGGTTACTTGTAATGGGAAAAATTCTGCCCCTTCTTCTCTATTTTTTTCTAAAGCCTCTGAAATATATAAATTTGTATGACCACAGTTAATGTCAGCAATTAAAGGGCTAATCAATCTATAAAATTCTAATTCTGTCATTTCATCTTCAATCAGATCATAGGTATTTTGAAAATCAACCTTTAATTTTTCCCTATCAGCAAAGATAAGTGGGTTTTTATCCATAATAGTTCTTTCAATCTGCTTTAAATCCTGGACTAATTCTTCTCTGCTGAAGCGCCTGCTGTCTGCTGCATCAACATCAATATAGCTGCCAAAAAAACCTGTGTTAAATAAAATCAGAGTCGCCAGTAAGCTGAGAACTGTCCAAAGTGTAAATATTTTAATTCTTTTTCCCTTTAAATTCCTTCTAAATACAAAAAATAAAAATACTATAATAAGTGAGACAAACACAAAGATTATTGAAGCTGAAATTATAGTATTAACCGGTAAAATGCTGGACTGATTAACTGAAAATATCATAAATACCCCTCCTAAAGATTTATCATAAATCAATAATATATTATTAAGTTAAAAAACACACCCATCTAAAGTTAGGGATTTATGAAAAAATCAATTCCAACTAGAAAATCTTTGATAGTTTAAACCTCATTACTCACTCCTAAAATGACTTGAAATATTGGTTCAACAAAAGCTGCAGATATAATTATTATCTAACAAATACCCACTTATTGCAGCAGTATAAATTATTACAGATTTTATCTCCTATAATAAATTGAGGCATATTATTCTTTTTCAAATGCTTTTTTCTGTTTACTCCTTTAAATTATGCTAAATCTTCAGCAGGTTCTTTAATAAATAATTATATTCTTTTATAGGTATTTATGCCAATAACTTTTTTAAAATCTGCTTATCTTTTAATACACTGCTTTTATCATAATATTTTAGGATTAAATTAATATTTCTTTTTTGAGCAAGTTCTAAAATTTTTCTAAATTCATTATTTTTTTCTTTAAGAAGACCTTTTTTAAAACTTATGTGTAAATCACCTTTTCCATCATTACTGTGAAGATATATTGTATTTAAATACTTCTCTATCCTTTTATACCATGAAAGAATTGATATTTTCCCCCATAATAAGGCATGACCTATATCAAAAGCAAGTCCAAAATTATCTTTATCTATATTTTCTACTATATTAATTAAATAATCAGGATTAAATTCAAAAGTATTACATAAAGAAATTTTTATTGTACTTTCTTCCTTCAGTATCTCTTTCCAAAATATTTTTGAAGATTCTAACCAACCCTGCTCATAAAATTCAACATTAATAAAAGGAATATACGTTGATAGAAATATAATCTCTTCAGCATTAATTCTTTTAGCAAAGTCTATTGATTGTATAACTTTCTCTTTTGTTATTTTTGTTATTTTTCTTATTTTTGGTTCACTAGTTCCCGGATTCAAATCAATATATGCACCATCAACAATATAGCTATATTCTGTTAATTTATTTATGAGTACAATATCTTCTTTATTAAATTTTTCTAAATAGCCTGGATATAAAGGGTTTTCTATATTAATTAATGAGAAATTTTTATAAATATTTTTATCTTTAAACTCTTCTAAACTACAGCCAACACCTATATTAGTCATTGATTTATTCCTTTCCCAACATGATTTAACTAAATCTAATGATAATAAAAATCCTATTAAATTATTTTTAGCCATCTTACCATCCCAAATATCCCGGCTGACGAATAAATTTATAGGGACCTTCAGTAGAAACCGAGTGATTTCTGTCTTTTTGAATGCGAACAGCGGTTGAAAAATATTAAACGCCTTGAATCCACGCATATAATTGCTGGCCCAAAAAGCTATCATAAAATGCCATATTCCGCAAATGGGTATTGCAAAATCAGTCTGAACAATGATAATCTTATAATAAAGAATAACTTTAATTTAAAAAGGGAGGAAAATTATATGTCAAACGAAACCATTAAAAATATTAAGGAACGACGAAGTGTTAGAAAATATATTGATAAGAAAATACCAGAAGAAATATTGGAAGAAATAATCGATTGTGCTCGACTTGCACCTACAGGTAACAACAAACAAGCCTGGACTTTTTTAGTTATTACTGATGATGAAATAAAAAATAAAATAGCTTCTTTTACCCGATACGGTAGATTTATTAGGGAAGCTGGAGCCTGTATAGCTGTTTTTGTAAATCAAGAGAAAGCTACTACTCCTTTACAGGATGCATCAGCTGCTACTGAAAATATTATGATTGCTGCTAAATCATATGACCTTGGAACCTGCTGGGTTAATTCCTATCAAAAAGAACATTCGAAAAAAATCAAAGAGCTGGTCAACTGTCCTCAAGACAGGGAATTAATGACTCTTATGTCTATTGGTTATTATAAAGAAGATGATGTAAATATGCCCTCGAAAAAATCTTTATCAGAGGTAATGGTCTTAAATAAATTTTAGATGAACTTAAGATATTAAATAAGGTCTATGGCTTCTCTTCTTCGAATATACCATAGGCCGATTTTCAAACCTGCCTAAAGCTTTCTTAATTCTTCGGATATTAAAACTAAATTCCATTCATATATCTCATAAGTATATAATTCCCTTTTTATTAAAGGATCATTTTCTGCTATTTTCTTTGCCTCATTTAAATTTCTAGCTTTGAAAATTATCATTCCACCTTTCTTATTTTCAAATCCTCCACCAATAAAAAATCTCTCTGCCGAAATTTTTGTTAAATAACCTATATGATCATCAAAATCATTATTCCCAAAATCTTTATTATTATTTCTATAATCTATTCTCACAAATAACCTATCACCATTTTTCACTAAATTCACTCCTCTATCTTTCTCATTAACCAAACAAAATTTTTCGCAAATCTTTTTAGATATGATAATCCATTTTCATCTTTTAATACATCACCCGTATTAACTCCCGTACCTATATTCCAATAATTCGAACTTGGTATTATCATTTCATTAACTAAATAAAAATCAGCTAAACAATTTATTGCAGTAAGGTGCCCTGTTTCCCTTTTTTCTTGGAGATCCACTAATAATTATTGCTTTCATCATATTCCTCCATATTAGTATATTTATTCTTTTTAATCATCTTCAGGTTCAGTGTGAATATTTATAATAGTATCATCACCATATACTGCTTTAATTTTTTTTTCAATTTCATCATTAATTTTATGAGCTTCAATAATATTTAAAGTATTTTCAACATTTATATGAATATCAATTATAATTTTACTTCCAACTTTTCTTGTTTTTAGTTCATGTGGTGATCTAACTTGATCAACATTTTCTATAATTTCTAATATTTCTTTATTAGTGATAACATCAAGAGATTCTTCTAGTAATTCTTTGATACTACCTATTGAAATATCATAAGCGGTTTTCATGATAAATATACTAACAATTATTGCTGCAATTGGATCTAATATTTTCCAATTATCTCCTAATAAAATTGCTCCCCCTATTCCCAGAAAAGTTCCAATAGAAGAAAATGCATCAGATCTGTGATGCCATGCATTTGCAATTACTGCAGAACTCTTTATCTCCTCTCCTATTTTTAATGTAAATCTAAATAACAGCTCTTTTGTTATCATTGATAATAATGCTGTAATTACTGCAATAATACCAGGTGATTCTAGATTATTTTTTAATATAATTACTAAATAAATATTCTTTATACTAGAATATAAAATTCCTAATCCAACAATAAATAATGCAATACCAATAATTATTGTTGCAAAAGTTTCAAATTTCCCATGACCATAATTATGGTCTTTATCAGGTGGTTTTCTAACTATTCTAAAACTGATTAAAACAACTATATCCGTTGTAAAATCGGATAGAGAATGGATGGCATCAGCAATCATTGCAGTGCTATTCCCCCATATTCCTGCAATTAATTTAATTACTGTTAAAATAAGATTTACAAAAAATCCAACCCAGGTAATTTTATTTGCCTTTTTAGCACGAATATCTTCTAATAATATATCCATTTCACTTCACCCACTATTTTTGCTAGTAAGTATTTAATTAAGACTTTTCTCACTTTATAATTTTACTTTACTCAGTTTATAAAGTTTCTCTAAATAAAATATTACTAATATAAGATTCAATAAAATAAATGTTTTTCCTTTATTATTTTTAATAATATTATAGTATGCTTCTATACTTGACATTAACTACTTTACTACAAAATATCAAAATAAGATAAAAAAATTAAATAAATATACATCTTTTTAATTTTTTTATTCTAATAAAGCAAAAAACTGATATTTTCTACTTTTAAAAGTAGAAAATATCAGTTTCATCCTTAAAACTATAAATTATCTTTTTCATGCTGAAGCAGCCATTTCTTCCGCCAGACTCCTCCTCCATAACCACCTAATTTACCATTACTCGCAATTACACGATGGCAAGGTATAACAATTGGAATGCGATTTCTATTATTAGCATTCCCTACAGCCCTATATGCTTTATCATTTGAAATCGACTCTGCTACTTCCTTATAAGAAAAAGTATCTCCATAAGGAATCTCTTTTAACTGCTTCCAAACTTTCTTTTGGAAATCTGTTCCAACTAATTTAAGTGGAAGTTCAAATTCTTTCCTCATCCCTTTAAAATATTCATTTAACTGTTTTTTCACTTCTAATAAGAGAGGAGTCTTTTCTTCCTGATAGCGTTTCACTTCCTGAAATTTAAGACTTCGTAATTTTTTCTGATCTATCTGGATTTCCAACAGACCAATTGGTGACTTATAATATGCAACATTATAATTAGTAGTTAACTCTTCCGGGGAAATTCTTATCTTCTTTTTCATTACTAAAAACACCTCAATCACAAGGGATTAATACTTATAATTAGCAATTTAGTTTTAAATCTCTTTATAAAAATATTTATTTTCCATTTAAATCTTCGTTAATATCCTCTTTTTTAGTTGCTATAGAATCAGCCAGATGGAGAAGTCTTACATCAGGATAAAGTTCCTCAGCTCTGCTTCTTTTTCGTTCATCAAAAGGTCCATAAGGTCCCATATGATAAGTAATTGCAAGTATATCTCTTTCCTCAAGTTCAATAAACTTTGTCGCCTCAAGAATTGCTCTCATTGAATGATTTAACGGTAAATTGTTTTCATTATAATTCCAGTCACTTCTAATATCTGGTGGTGCTACATTTCTTCCATCCTTAAACCACTTTATTAGGTCACTGGCATATTCTTTGGAAATAATAAATTCTTTATTCTCTACATATTTATCGAGACCATAATTGTTATATAAATCCATATTATCTCTTACCAGACTTCGCAAAAAGTTATTCTGTCCGGGAGTTATTGTATGCTGCATTTCCGACGTATAGGCAAAACATTTTTCCAAATCATGTAGAGAAGCCTGAATAATAATATTTTTTCTTGGAATTCCAGCATCTATTTCTTCATTTAATTTTAAATATTCTCTTTTAACATTTTCAGTATGTTCTAAAAGACCTCCAGTTCGATTTAAATGATGTCTGATACTGGCAGGTTTTTTATAAAAGCCAATTTCCTCTAAGAACCCCAATAATTTTTCAATTCCATTTTTTCCTGTTTGTTTAAGATCTTTAATAAAATATTCTTTCATTTCCTTCATTTCTGCACCTCTTGTAGATTAATAGCTTTTTAACTCCATTGTTCTGATTTTTCTTAGTTATCTATCAAATTTTAACATTTAAAGACTGATAAAACAAGTAAATTTATAATCTTGAATAAAAAAACTGTTTAACTGCAGTTCAAAAAACTCTGCAGCTAAACAGTATCAGTTTAAAATATTCAGTAACTTAAATATTTTCTATTACTCTACTTAACCTCGATTTTATTTCGACTGCTATCTCCCTAACCTTTTTGTTTTCAGACATTCCCAGCGCTTCCTCGGGATCAATAGCAGCTACCTTAGTTTTATTATTGTCTTCAAAAACAATAACATTACAGGGAAGAAGCAGCCCAAGCTCAGGTTCTTCACCAATACCTTCAAAGGCAAAAGCAGGGTTACAGGCTTCTAAAATAACATAATTATTCATCTCTTTATCCAATTTATCTTCAAATGTTTTTTTCATATCTATTTCAGCAAGAACACCAAAACCTTCTGTTTTTAATTCATTTTTTACTTTATCAACAGCTTCCTGGTAAGAAAGTTCTACACTCTTTTGAATTCCATATTTACTCATAATTTTCCTCCTTTAAATTTTAGATAATCATTTATTTATCCTAATTATTTAAGTTATCAATAATTTCTTTTAACTCTTCCTTAGTGATTTCACCTTTAGCATATCGTTCTCTAGCTATTTGTTCTGCTGTATCTTCATTTCTTCTGGATTCAACCTCTTTTCTATTTTCAAAATCTCTATGTCGACTATAGTCAGAATTCCCATTCCCTCTATTATTATTCCTATTATATTCTTTAAAGAAATAATAAACGACACCAATAATTACAATCCAAAAAATAAATGAAAAACCTCCACCCATCATTCCAGGGCCAAATCCCATCATCATTACCCCTCCTGCTTTATTATTTTAATATAAAACTAATAAATTCTTTTATAATAAATTGACTTATATCCATACCTCTTTAATACCACTGATTAAGCCAGTCTTGCATCATAAAAATTTCCTGTCTCTGACTATCTCTTATACTTCTGGCAAGTAGAAATACAGATCGATGTTCAGCCAAATCCTGTACAATTAACTGCTGTGACATCATAACTGCCCCCATATGGTGAAAAATCATATCCTGTAAAAATGCATAATCTAATTCTTCACCACTGAGACCTTTATAATCGCCCATCATCGGCTGATACTGATAATTATTTGTTTTATCAGGATACCACTCAGCCAGGTATTTTTTCATTTCTTTAATCTCCTGAGTCTGTACCTTTATAATATCTTTAGCAAACTTCCGCATCTCTTCCCTATTTGTATTATCTCTCAAAATCTTTGCCTTAGAGACTGCTTCTTCATGATGTGGTATCATCTTAACCAAATAATCATACTCGCTGTCAACTGATTCCATCATTCCTGGTCCCATCATTGCTCCCGGACCAAATCCCGGTTGGGCAAAAACAATGGATACAGCTCCAAAGACTAAAAATATAGTTAAGAATAATATTAATCCTTTACTCATTCTAAATTCCTCCTTTTAACCCCTGGGTACCCCTGTAACGTATCTTAAACATAGTATAACACTCAGGTTTATCTCTGTCAACAATAATATCGCAATTGTTAAATATTAAAAAGTGCTACCCAGATCAACTTTCTTCAATATTTATTATAAAAAACAAATGTGAATAAAATATGAATTAATTTAAATAATTCTTTGCTAAAAAAGAGCAGCTGCAGCTGCAACCACTCTTTCTAAAATAAATATTTATTTAACTAAATTTATAATTTAACGATAATTCTTCCTTTTGATTCCCCAGCCAGCATTTTATCAATCTGGTCTTTTAAATCTTCTAAAAATATCTGGGTTGAAAAACTGTCTATTTGATCTAATTTCCAGTCTGAAGCTATTTTTTGCCAAATATCTTCTCTTAAATCTCTTCTGCACTGAACTGAATCTATTCCAATTAAACTTATTCCTCGTAAAATAAATGGATAAACATTAAGATCCAGCCTGGCAGATGCAACATTTCCGCAGCAGGTCACAGCCCCATTATATTTGGTTGATTTGATGGCAGTAGAAAGCATATTACCCCCAACAGTATCAATCACTCCATCCCACTCTTCTTTTAAAAGCATTTTACCTGAGCTATTATCAATTTTTTTTCGATCAATAACATTTTTTACACCTAAATTATTAAAATAATCTTTTGCCTCAATTTTCCCAGTAGCTGCCGTAACATTATAACCAGATTTTGATAAAATAGCACAGGCAAAACTACCAACACCCCCAGAAGCTCCGGTAACTAAGATTTTTTTCTTTTTAACACCCGCTGCTATAAGTTTATAAACTGACAGCGCAGCTGTAAAACCAGCAGTACCATAAATCATACTTTCTCTTAAAGTCAGATTACTCGGTAATTTGACTGCCCATTCCGAAGGTATTCTAATATATTCCTCAAAACCACCATCAGTATTCATTCCTAAATCATAACCAGTAACAATAACTTTATCTCCTTTTTTATAAAGACCACTCTGATCCTCAACAACAATTCCTGCTGCATCAATACCGGGAGTGTGGGGATATTCTCTGGTTACACCTTTATTACCTATAGCTGACAGGGCATCTTTATAATTTAAAGAAGAGAATTTAACCTTAACTATTAAATCACCTGCTGGTAGATCTTTAATTTCTTTATCAACAATTTTTCCTGTAAATTCTTCATTAACTTCACTTACTTCAAATGCCTTAAATCTTATATTTTTCATTTATTTATCACTTCCCATAAATTATTTTACCATATACATTTTTAATATAAAATAATTATAGCTGACCAATAAATAATTGCACTGTAAATGAAACAACTACAACCAGAGAAGAAACTATAAAACCATGAAATAATGGTTTAACACCGGAAGCAGATACTTCTCTAAAATTGGTAGTTAATCCAATGGCACCTAATGCCATAACCATCATAAATTTAGATATTGAAGCAATATTGCTGCTTAGCTCAGCCGAAACAAAACCCGTACTTTTAATACCCACCATTAATAAAAAAAGCAAAATAAAATATGGAAAAATACTTTTTACATTTACATTTTCATCCTGATAATCTGATTTTATTCCCAGTTTTTTATTTTTACGAGCATTAATAATCGAAAAAATCATTACTATGGGCACTATTGATAAAGTTCGCGTTAATTTTACAATAACTGCAAAAGCACCTGCAGCATCAGAAAATGTATAAGCTGCTGCCACCACTGATGAAGTATCATTAACTGCTGTTCCCGCCCAGAGTCCAAAACCCAGATCACTCATGCCAAAATATTTTCCAGCTATTGGAAAAAGAATAACCATCATTATATCAAAAATAAAAGTAGCTGAAATTGCATAAGCAATATCGCTGTTATCCGCTTCAATTGTTGGAGCAACTGCAGCTATTGCAGAGCCTCCACAAACTCCAGTTCCAGCCGAAATTAAACTAGAGAGCTTCCAGTTCATATTAAATAGTCGACCAAAAATATAACCTCCCCCAAAAGCTGTCAGCAGAGTAAAGGTCATTACGATCAGAGAATACCCTCCAACTGATAAAACCTGAGAAAAACTTAAAGTAAGCCCCATTAATACAATTGCCATTTTTAGAATCTTCTTTGAGACAAATTTGATTCCCAAATTAAAAATAGGAATTTCTTTAATAATCGGATTTAATAACATCCCCAAAATTAATGCAAAAACGCTGGCACTGATCAAATGCATTGGTATGCAAGTACTTACTGCTTTGGCAGATAAAGCTAATAAAATTGTAAGAAAAATTCCCGCTATATAATCTGTAGTATTTCTCATTATATCTCCCCCTTATTGATTTCACACTTGATTTTATAACATAAAACCGATAAAATAAAATTATAAAATTTTATAAATCAATAAATTTAAATTATAGGTGAGATAAAATGATAAATTTTAGACATCAAACTTTTTGGCATTTATGTAGAATAAAAAACTATACGAAAACAGCTAAAAAATTGCATATTACACAACCAACTGTAACTCAACACATTAAATATTTAGAAAAAAGCTATGGAGTCAAGTTGTTTAATTATAACGGTAAAAGTTTAGAAGTTACTGAAGCCGGAAAAAAATTATATAAGTATACAGAACGAATGATTGCAGATAGTAAAGAAATAGAAAAGAGCATTGGGAACACCTCAGGAATAAAAAACATAAAATTTGGTGCAACGCTTTCCATCGGTGAATTCGTAATGCCTAAAATATTAAACAAAGTTATGCAAAATCATGCCGAACTGAATTTTGACATGCTGGTTGAAAACACAGAAAATCTAATCTATAAATTAAAACAGGGCAAAATTAATTTTGCAATTCTGGAAGGATTTTTTGATAAATCCAAATTTGGTTATAGACTTTTCAGCAATGAAAAATTTATTGCTATCTGCTCTAAAAATTCCAAATACAGCCAGCAGATATTTAAACTGGAAGATCTCTTAGATACTCGCTTGATTTTAAGAGAAAATGGCTCCGGTACGCGTGAAATTTTAGAACAAATTCTTTATACAAATAATTTAAGTACAGATAGTTTTCGCAGTACAATAGAGATTGGTAATTTAAATGCAATCAAAGAGCTGGTTACACATAATAAGGGAATATCATTTATGTATCAGACAGCAGCTAAAAAAGAATTAAAACAAAATATAATCTCTAATTTACAAATTAGTAATTTTAATATTGAAAGAGAATTCAATTTTGTTTATTTAAAAAATAGTGTTTTTGAAGATCAATATCATAAATACTTTGATTTATTTAATCATTTAAGAAGAATATAGCAAAACTGCTCTGAAATATTGAATAAACAGAGCAGTTTCTTTAAGTTATATTTGATTTTTAAATCTTATAAATGTTCTACCATTCTATCACTTAAAGAAAGTAATGCAGTTTTCTGTTGCAGTCCCTTAATAAATCTTTCTGGGATTCTGGAAAAACCAACTTGAGCTCCGATTAAGGCTCCAGTTAACATTGTTCTAACCTGGTTCTGGCCACCTCCATTGAGGGCATTCAGTACTCCAGCTTCAAAATCATCTTTAAATCTGGCAGATAGATAGTAAACAGCAGGCAGCATATGATAAATTGCACAGGGCATGCCATAAACAATTGAAGCTTTCCAGGCCGGCTCAATAACTATCTCTGGGTCTTCAACTGCTCGTGCCATATAAGATGGTGAAAGCAGTGCATCCGGGGAGGCAAACATCCCCTCACCATAGAGGTCAGATTCTTTAACCATATTATCTCTAGCTGGTGGATTTAAATTATCAGAAGTTACTTTGTGAAAAGGTAATTTCCCTTCATCCACAGCCTGCATAAGTTTTGCTGAAATTTCTGGATCAAGCTTTTCTCCCTGAACCAATAGAGCCAGAACTGAGCTATAAGCCACAGTTAAAGAACCAATTAAATTATCTGCTTGAGTTAAAGCCGTGTTATCAGTTATATTAAGGCTCAAAGCCTCAAGATCATCAGCATAGAAAATTGCCATAGCAATATTTCTTTCAATGGCCTCAGTTGTATCAGCATTACCGGCAACCTGATCCCAGGGTAGTCCTTTTTTAACTCGTGCCCGCCAGAGATGCCTCATTGACTGGCTCGTATATCCTCCCGGGCCAGCCATCGCCTTCCCGGAGATTTTTGGCAAAAAATCGTTGTCCATCATTTTACAGAAAGCAGCCTGATCATACCCCTCATTTTCAATTAAATGCTCAGCCATCATTTTCAGTAAAATCCCAGCCTGAGATATTTCTCCAGCCTCAAGGCCACCATGATATCTATCCGACTTAGGCTCAGTATAATCATCAATCCACTCACCATATTCTTTACGCATCTCTTCCAGGTCATAATACCAGTGGGGTCCAACACCAAGAGCTTCTCCAATAAAAGCACCCATTAAAGCACCTTTTGCCCTTTCTTGCTTAGTAACCATAATTACAGCCTCCCCCTTTTAAATTAGCCAGAATTTAAAAATTAAAATTCTATTTTTCTATTTTATTTTCTTTAATCAGCTTTTGTTTTAGCTCATATAATTTATCCGAAAGATCAACCTTCATTATATGAGGATTGGTCAGCCTTTTATATTCTGCTCCTAGACTCTCTTTTTCCTTCTCTGCATATTCCTTAATTTCAGCAACCTGTGGAGAATCATAAACTAATTTACCCGTTTTAAAAATTGGTTTCATCATTTCTCTAAGTTGATAATTCCCTTTTTTCAGAGTTGTGGTTTTCCAGGTGTCTCTGGCATCAAAAAGAACTAAATCTCTGTCAGCACTAATTACTTCATCCTTTAGGGCAATCAAATCTGCTCTAATTTCTCCCGATCTTTGATCATAAATTCTAATCAATTTTTTATTGCCGGGATCAGTCATCTTTTCAATATTATCAGAAAGCTTAATTTTGGGCTGGTCATTATACTCGCTCATCTTATAAACTGCTCCAAATGCAGGACAGTCATAAGAAGTAATCAGTTTTGTTCCTACACCATAGAGATCGATCTGAGCTCCCTGCAGATTAAGAGAGCTAATAATATCCTCATCAAGATTATTAGAAGCAACTATTACAGCATCCTCCAGACCGGCCTGATCAAGCATTTTTCTGGCTTCCTTAGAAAGATAGGCGAGATCTCCACTGTCCAGTCTAATTCCAAAAAGTTCTGAGTCAATTCCTTTATCCTTCATTTCTTTAAAAACCTTGATTGCATTGGGTACTCCTGATTTTAATGTATCATAGGTATCAACGAGGAGTATAGCACTATCGGGAAAATTATCCGCATAGGTCCGAAAAGCTTCCAGTTCACTTTCAAAGCTCATCACCCAGCTGTGCGCATGGGTGCCGCTGACCTTAACTCCAAATTTCTTACCGGTTAAAACATTGGAAGTCCCCGAACAACCCCCAATCACTGCAGCCCTGGCTCCATAAGTTCCTGCATCCGGACCGTGGGCCCGTCTAAGACCAAATTCCAGTACACTCTTACCCTGAGCTGCCTCTGTGATTCTGGCTGCCTTTGTTGCAATTAAAGCCTGATGATTAATAAAGTTCAAAAGTGGAGTTTCCAACAACTGGGCCTGTAAAATAGGCGCCTCTACTTTAAATAAAGGTTCTTTTGGAAAAACAACACTCCCTTCAGGCACTGAATAAATATCACCTGTAAATTTAAAATCTCTTAAATAGTCTAAAAATCTTTCCTTAAAACCCTGAGTCCTCAAATATTCTATATCCTCTTCTTTAAACTCTAAATTCTCTACAAATTCAATTACCTGTTCTAAACCTGCAAAAACTGCATAACCATTATCACAGGGATTTTCTCTGTAAAAAAGATCAAATACTGCCTCTTCTGTTTTTCCCTTTTCACAATATCCCTGGGCCATTGTCAGCTGATAAAAATCTGTTAAAAGACTTAAATCTCTCATTCTAATCAACACCAACCTTATTTTATATTTACTGTTTTATAAGATTTTAACATTTAAGAATAATCAAATCCAGTCATTTCGTTTAAAAAGCCAGTATTCAATACCAATAATAACCAGCATTAAAACTGAAAAAATTCCAAAAGCAGCACTGCTTTCAGTTCCCGGCATCCCGCCAATGTTAATCCCAAATAAACCTGTTAGAAATCCTAAAGGTAAAAAGATACTCCCAACTATAGAAAGTATATACATTGTTCTGTTCATCTGATCATTAATTTTATTATTTAATTCTTCCTGAACCAGGGCTGCCCGGTCCCGAATAGTATCCAGTTCCTCAATCTGTCTGATTGAACGGTTGGAAAACTCATAAATATATTCTTTATCATCTTCCTCCAGCCAATTAATTTTTTCCTTATAAAGTCGGGCCATAGATTCCCGCTGGGGAACTATATAGCGGCGGATGATAACTGCTTCTCTTCTTTTTTCAGAAATCAGCGAGCGCAGTTTAGATCTTTCTGCAGTTAAAACTTCTTCTTCCATCTCATCAATCTGTTCTTCAATATCATAGATATAATCACTAATCCGATCTATCACACCATCAAGCACCCTGATTAAAAAATCAGCAGTATTTCGGGGACCATCACCACTCTGATAACTTTTATCGATATCATCAATTGTAAATACTCGCTCACTGCGGGTAGTAATTATTCTGCCGGGCTCAATCCACATATGCAGAGAAACCATATCTTCTTCATCTGAGTCAGGATTTAAATTTAAGCCTCTCAGGTTAATTAAAATACCGTCCTCATCTTTTAAAACCCGGGGTCTGGTTTCTTCGGAAATCAGTTCTTTAACTACAATATCAGATAAGCCACTTTTTTCTTTTAACCACTCTTTTGCTTCTGCTTCCAGCACATTGAGGTGATACCAGCTAAAGGAAGCTTGAGTTTTATTGGAAATTTCTTCAGTTAAATTCTCCATCTTTTTAATATAATCTTTTTCTACATAATAACCTGTAATCAGTGCAGCCATAAATACCCCCTTTAACTAAAAGGTGCCTCCATCCCAGCCCCACATTGACCCCGGGGCATCGGCAAATTCAATATAAATTCTATCCTGTTCTATTTCCAGCTCTTTTTCTATGAATTCACAGATAAATTGAGACAGTTCTTCGGTCATTGACTGCTTTAAACCAATACTTTTAACTTCAATAAAGGCTGTTTTTTCAGTGCTGCCGCCAAAAGTCATCTTCAGCTCAGCCTCCAGAGCTGTCATAATATATGATTCCGGCTTGCTAAGCTGTTTTGCCATCTCAGCTGATAATTTTTTTAATAATTCTTCTTCTCTTTTTACTTTTTGATTTGTCTGAACTTTAATAAATGGCATTAAAACCACTCCTTTTAATTTTAGTTGAATTATCTTTATTCACTTAAATTGCGAACTATACCATATTTCCTTAAAACTATTAAATCAGCATCAATTCTGCCGCTGGTTTCAGGAGCATAATCTACATCAATCAGCTCAATGAATTCGGCTGTATAATCCTTTAAAACTCCATTATATTTAACCCATTCACTGCCCCTTTTAAGCTCTAAAATTACTCTTTCTCCAATATAATCCTCAAGCAGTGGCTCATAGGAAGTTTCAACCAGTCCGTAGAGTTCATTTTTCATCTTATTAACTTCTTTATCATTACTGCTGATAGCTGCTCCAACAGGAGTTGTTTTGGAAAAATGGCTTGTCAGTAGATTGATTATTTCAATTACAGCATCTTTAATAATTTTTAAGAAATTTAAAATAGAGCGCCTGACCCTGCGCCAGCGGGAAGGATGAAATGTTTTTTTGAAATCTTCTTCTCTTAACTTTTTTCCTTCTTCAGTCAAATCTTTGTGATAACGGACAACTGCCTGAATATCTGGATATTCATTTTTATAGAGCAGAAAGCTTAAAAATTTTAGATTCTGATCATCCTCAAGCATTTCTGGATAGTTAAACTTTAAGCCTGAACTTTTTAAATTCAATTCTCCCTTATACTGCTGACCATTTAAAAGTTCTAGAGTGACCAGATCATCTCTAAAATCCTTAAGACATTTATCTTTTTTTATTTTTCTTAACACAACTGCCAATAATGCTGAAAGAACAATAAATATAATTGCTATAGTTGTAGCATCCAAAATTTAACCTCCTCAGCCAAGAAATTTATCCAGACAGGTGACAAAAGAAATCTAAAATTTAGCTGTTGTCAATTTCTTTAATTACCCGGGCCGGATTTCCTCCAACAAAATGATCTGCCGGTACATCCTTAGTCACAACTGCCCCGGCTCCAATCACAGCATTATCACCAATTTTTACTCCCGGCTGAATAATAGCTCCCCCACCAATCCAGACATTGTCACCAATTTCAACTGGATAGCCAAGTTCCCGACCTGAATTGCGGGCATTTTCCTTTAAAGGATGAGTTGCTGTATAGATCTGAACTGCAGGTCCCAGCATTACATTAGTTCCAATTGTAATTGTATTTACATCGAGCATAACACAGTTATGGTTTGCATAAAATCTCTCACCAACTTTGATGTTATAGCCATAATCACAGTAAAAATTGGGCTCTATGTAGGGTTCTTTATCTGTCTGAAGCAGTTCTTTTAAAATCAGCTTTTTCTTTTCACCTTCCTGTGGTGCCAGATTATTATACTTATAGCACAAATCCTTTGCTCGAGCTCTATCTTCTATTAATTCCTCACAGTGAGGGTTGTACATCTCTCCTGCTAACATTTTTTCTTTTTCTGTTTTCATAATAACCACCTTTTATATTTATTTACTATCTATATCCATATTTAAACAAAAAGAAAGAAATTCCTCTATTTGAAAACCCCTTTTCGGTGAGTGAATGGCCAAATTATTTAGCTCTCATCCTCCTACAGCAGAAAGAATAAAAAGATTGCGCCAGGCAAGATAAAGTATTAAAGTTATTTAAAAAATTATTAGAAGCCAGAAATCTTCTAGTTAATAAGAAGGTTTCTGGCTTTTTGTTTATCAGATTATTCATACCAGCGATTCACATCATAGCAACATCTGAAAAAACAGCCAGGATTTGGTGCAATCTCATTTTATGATTTCCAGGCCTTAGGATTGAGTAGAATAATTAAAGGAATAATTTCAAGCCTACCGGCAATCATTCCCACTATCTGAACTATTTTAACAACTGGAGATAGAGATACCAGTTTATCGACAGCAATAAAAGAAGGTCCTATATTACCGACTGCTGAAAACATTGTTGAATAAGCCTCCCAGCTGCTAAGATCTGAAAATAAGGCAGTTATAATCCCTCCGGCTGCAATTAAAAAGAGCCAGAATGAAAATAAGCCGGTCAGTTTAAAAATTTCATCTTTATCCAGTATCTGTTTATCTACAGTTACCGGCAGCACAGCATGAGCAGGATAATAGATTTTTTTAATATCCCTTTTAAAAAGTCTGCCCAATATTTTAATTCTCATGACTTTAATTCCCCCAGAGGTCGAACCAATACTCCCACCAATCAGCATTAAAATCAGAAAAAACATTTTAACTGCAGCTGGAAAAAAGCTGGAGTTTATATTTTGAGTGCTAAAACCGGTTGTTGTTAATAGAGCTGTAATTTGAAAAAGACTTTTCCTAAAAATTTCTTCAGCAGAACTGTCAGCTGTTTTTAAAATAATTACAGCTGCAGAAATTATGACAGCTGAATATATTACTATTTTAGAATAAGTTTTAAATTCCCCATTATTGATAACCCCTTTAAAATCCCCGGTAAAAAGTCGATAGTGGAGTAGAAAATTAACACCACCCAGAAACATAAAGAAGATAATTACATATTCAATTAAAATATAATTCTCAAATCCGCTGGCAGCAAAATAGCCGATACTCTGATCATAGTGTGAGAAGCCACCAGTAGAAATAGTCGTAAAACTGTGGGTTAATGCATCAAAAAAACTGAGTCCAAGCAGCTTTAAAATAACTGTTTCCGCCAGAATAAAGAAAATATAAATACTCCAGAGTATCTTGACTGTTCTATATATATTGGGAACCGGTCTGGAAACATTAAATTTATGACCTTCAGCACTAAAAAACTGCCAGGTCTCTCCTCCTGCCCGACTGGCAATTAGTAGAAAAAATGTTAAGATACCAAGTCCCCCAAGAAATTGCATTAAACTACGCCAAAAAATAATCGACTTTGGAAGCAGATCAAGTCCACTAAAAACTGTAAGACCGGCAGAAGTAAAACCAGCAGTTGACTCAAATAAAGCATCAATAAATGTTTTTTCAACTCCAATTATAAAGGGAAGAGCACCAAATAAAGAAACAATAATCCAGCTGAAAGCACAGAGCAGCATAGCTGTTGTAAGATTCATTTTAATATTATTTTTCTGCGCCAGAGCCCTCAGGAAAAAGGCAGCAAGTCCTGTAAATAATACTGCAAAATAATATGCCTGATATAATTGATTCCCTTCATCATAAAATAGAGAGATAATTAAAGGTATAATCATCATTGGTGCCAGCAGAAATAAAAGCTGACTGAGATAATATGTAATTGTATTTAAGCGAGTCGATTTAAACACAAACTATCCCTCCCAAAATAAATTTAACTACTTTTATTATACAGGGCTTTTATTATAAACAACAGGCTTAAGTGTAAATATTTTTCTAAAATAAAAATTATATCTAAGTATTTTGTAGTCTAAAATACAATTAGAAAACATGATAAATTGTATAATTAAATGCACGCGGTGATTTGATAAAAAAATAGACACATACCTGTACCTTTTGTATAATGTTAATAACCACAAAAACATTAGGAGGGTACAGAATATGTGTCAAAACAATTG
>Ga0182234_10080_pt1 | contig 45671 bp, 42 predicted proteins | sample hydfratesGB_TM_A_FD_145595 | JGI IMG/M metagenome (GOLD analysis project Ga0182234, IMG submission 145595) | Subsurface microbial communities from deep shales in Ohio, USA - hydraulic fracturing test GB_TM_A | ecosystem: Environmental > Aquatic > Deep subsurface > Shale gas/oil reservoir >...
ATTTAAATGAGTGATTTGAAAAAGGAGATAACAAAATGGATTATTTTTGGATAAACATATTAATTCTTTCAACTTTTATTTTTATAGTTTTAATGATGATTGTTTTTATTTTAAAGCTTAGGAAAAACAACCAAAACATTAATGAGTCGAAAAAACGATATAAAAATCTTTTTAATTCAATACCAGTAGCTATTTTTGTATGGGGAAAAGATTTAAAAGTTTTAGATTGGAATAAACATGCAGAATATATTTTTGGTTATAAAAAAGAAGAAATAATAGGTAAAAATTATTTTGATTTTATTGTTCCAGAAGATTTAAGAAAAGATGTGGATAAAGTAACTTCGAAAATACTAGATATGAATAGGGTGAAAAACGTAAATGAAAATATAACAAAAGATGGAAGAAGAATTCTTTGTGAATGGGATGTTATAGTAGAAAAAGATGAAAAAGGGAATTTTTATCGTGCAATTTCAATGGCTCAAGATGTTACTGAGAAAACAAAATATCAGCAAGAATTGAAAAAAACAGTTGAAAAATTATCTGAAACTAATGAAGAATTGTACAGTTCAAATGAAGAATTAGAAGAATCTTATAAAATAATAGAAAATCAATCTGATCAAATGAGAGAGATGATAGAGCTGTTCAACAGATTCGATCAAACAGATATGTCTTTAGATCAATTCTACAGCGAAATCCTTTTGGTGGCTATGGATGTTATGACTGAGGCAGATTATGGATCTATATCAATTATTGAAAAAGATAAATGGGAGTTTATAGCAAGTTCAGGACATAATTTAGAAAAGTTGAGAGAACTCGAATTGCACAAAAAAGATTCAATAATAGTCAGTAGCCCTACTATTATAAAAGATATAAAAAAAGAGAACATGAAAAGATTTAACGATGCTCAAAGGCGTATTTTCGAAGAAGCCACTCGTGATATAAAAGAATCTCTCATTATTTCTGTTCCCATAGATGACGATATATATTTGAATATAGCCATAGATATTGCAGCAGAAAGTAAGAAGGGTTTTAACGATAATAGTATAATGCTTTTTCAAGCTTTCAAAAATATAGCAAGTACATATCTTAAGAACAAAGTTTATTCAAAAAAGATAATAGATTCTTATTTAGACTTTTCAAAAAAACTTGCTACGATTGCTGAAGCACATGACGATATTACAGGGAAACATATTAATAGAGTAGGTGAATTATCAGCTTTCTTTGCAGAAAAATTAGGTTATAAAAAAAGTTTTGTTGATAGGATCAGAAATGAAGCGCCACTTCACGATATTGGAAAGATATTTGTAGATAAAGCTATTTTAGATAAAAAAGGCCCGTTGACAGATGAAGAATGGGAGATCATGAAAAAACATACAGTTCTATCTGGTAGGCTTCTTTCTGAGGACTTTTTTAGATTGGCTAAAAAAATAGCCTATTACCACCATGAAAAATGGGATGGATCAGGTTATCCATTTGGAATGAAAGGTGATGAAATTCCTTTAGAAGCACAAATTGTTTCTCTTGTAGATGTTTACGATGCCTTAAGAGACGAAAGGCCTTATAAAAAGGCTTTCACACATCAACAAGCAGTTGATATAATCTCAAAAGGAGATGGAAGAACAAAACCTGAACATTTCAACCCAAAACTTTTGAAAATATTTTTGGAGTATGAAAAAGATATAGAAAAAATTTTCGACGATTTAAAAGAGTAGAAGCCTCGCTTCTACTCTTTAATTTATGCTTTTATCAATTTTTTAAGAAAGTAGTTTATCAAGAAAAATATGAATAGTAAAACAACTATCGATGGCCCAGATGGTATATCAAGGTAATAGGAGAAGTATATTCCCAAAAACGAGCTTAGTAAACCGAAAATGGAACTAATGATGACCATTTGATTTATAGATTTTGCCCAAAGCTTTGCTATAACTCCTGGGGTTATAAGCATGGAAGTAACCAAAATTATTCCTATGATTTTTACTGATGTAACAACAACAAGAGCAACCGCTATTAAAAATAAAAATCTGATTAGTTCAGTTGGTACTCCGTAAATTTTAGCCATTCTTTCATTGTAGCTGAAATATTTTAGCTCTTTGTTGAAAATTGTTATAAAAAATATGACCGACAATAAAATTATTCCCAAAGTGATGATATCCGTTAGATTGACCATCAAAATATCTCCAAAAAGATAACTTTCTATCTCTGGAGTATATCCCGGTTTTAAGTTCATAATAATTACACCCAATGCCATTGATAATGGAAAAAGCATTCCAATTAAGGAATTCTCACTTATCTTACCTTTTTTACCTACAAAATAAATAAAAACAGCAAATAATATCCCTGTTATAATACTCACTAAATTCATATTCCATCCAAAAAAAATCGCTACGGCTATTCCTCCAAAAGCAGTGTGGGCTGCACCATCACTTATGAATTCCATCTTTCTCAAAACGATGTAGTTCGAAAGAATGGAACAAGAAAGTCCCGAAAGAATTGATGCTATTAGTGCGTATAACATAAATTGATAAGACAGTATCTCAATCATTTCTATCAACAACTTTCACTTTGTTTTCTACATGTACAAGCATTTCCAAACTATCGGGGTATAAAATTTTGAGATCTTCAGCGGTCATTTCTTTTGTGCTTTTATGACAATGAAGGGTTTTGTTCAGACACATAACTCTGTTCGTCTTTTTAAACACCATTGATAGATCATGGCTCACGAGAATTATGGTCATGTTTTTTTCAGTTTGTAATCTTTCTAAAACTTTGTAAAACAATTCTTGGCCTTTTTTGTCAATGCCAGCTTCTGGTTCATCCAGAACCAATATATCTGGATCAAATATAACAGCTCTTGCAAGCATTAACCTTTGGTATTCACCGCCAGATAATTTCCCAACTTGTCTATCGAAAACGTACTCGATGTCTAATAGGTTTAACAATTCTTTAACTTTTTTTTTGTCTAAATCATCAAACCCTTTCAAAATCTTTTTATTTTTGTATAGGCCCATTAATACAACTTCTGAACCTGTTATTGGAAAATCTTTTTCAAAGTCATCATGTTGAGGAATATAACCTACCTTTCCGTTAATTGTAATTTTTCCAGTATATTCAAGTTCACCCAAAATACACTTTATAAGAGAAGATTTCCCAGCACCATTTGGACCTATTATTCCGACAAAATCTTTTTTATATATATCAAAATTGATGTCTTTTAAAATATGATTATTGTCTGATTTAAAATTTAGATTTTCTACTTTAATCATTTGCTTCATCATAATCTCTCCTATTTTTACAATCGTGGCATAATCCTTCAAAATAAAGAGTATGCGATTTCACTTCAAAGTCTAACTTTTTATTAATATGTTTTTTGAACTCTTCTTCAAAACATTTGTTTATTTTCTGAAATTTTTTACATTTAGTACAATAAACAAAATGGTAGTGACCTTTTGATGTGAAATAATATTTTATCTTGTCAGAAAACACTATAGACCTTAAAATAGCTTGTTCCTCAAAAAAATTCAAATTTCTGTATATAGTCGAAAGATCGTAATCTTCTTCGAGAATTTTGCTTAGTTGTTCTGCATTTAATGGCTTATCATTTTCATTAAATATTTTTAAAATGTCTCTTCTTGCCTTTGTCATTCTCATAAAAAACACCTCATTGAACTATCACGTCCACTTCTGATTCTTTTCCTCCAATTGGTTTTACAACTATAGAGTTTGGCATTGCTATTAGCTGTTGATTAGATTTATTGGTTGGCCCCATATGTTCAACTATTTTCAAAGGATTTTTTTCATCTGTGTCGACAACTTTTACAGTCCCATTCATAAAAACAACTTTCAGGTGATAGACTCCATTTTCATCGTAAACTGAATATGTGCCTTCTTCTGTTATGGTCATTATTTTTTCACCTTTTAAATAAACCTCTGCTCCTGTTATGCCTTCTTTTGAAAATGAATTGAAGAGCATAAAAATACCAGCTATTGCAAAGATAACTATTAGAATATAAATATCTCTTTTTTTTACAAAGTTAGGCATGATAAAACTCCTTTATAATTTATTGTTTTTTCAAAGATTCTAAGAATATAGAATTTATATTATTATAATAATCCATGATTGTTTCAGCTGTATTTGGATCACCTAAAGGATCAATCACTGCAATGTCTATGTTCAAAGTTTCTGCAATTGTTTTTGCAGCCCTATCTGACATTTGTGGTTCAACGAAAATAATCTTTACGTTATTTTCTTTTGCTTTATTTATGAGCTCTGCCAATTCTTTTGGTGAAGGGTTTTCTCCGGGTGAAGTTTGAACAACTCCCGCTATTTGTATACCATATTCTTCAGCGTAGTATGAAAAAGAGTTGTGGAATGTAAAAACAGATCCTGATAGTTTATGTTTTCTAAAATCTTGGTCTATAGCTTTTAGTTTTAATATAAGTGTTTTAGAATTTTGAATGTATTCTTCTTTTGATTGTGGGTTGACTTTTATCATTTTATCTGTTAATTCAGGGACAATATACTTATACATAAAAACCGGATTGATCCAAACATGTGGGTTAATTCCATGATCATGTTCATTTGTTTCTGATTTTTTGGGAGGGTAGTCTTCTTCAAAATTTTCAAAGTGTTCATGTAATACAACTTCTCCAGCATAAAAAATATCGATTTTATCACTGGATAAATTATCTAAGAATATTTCAGCATTCAAACCATTTACTACCAGCAAATCACTTTCATATATATTTTTAACGTCTGATGGTATAAGAGAATATGTATGAGGGGATTTCCCTTCTGGAATTATTAAATCTAAGTGATCTTCATCGGTCTTCAATTCTTTTAACACAAGGTAATAAGGATAAATTGAAGCTGTGAATTTAGCAGTAAAACTTGTTAAAGCTAAGATTGAAATGATTGATATCAACAAAAATTTTTTCATATTAGGCCTCCGTAAATGCAATTTATTTGTATTTGCAACTTGTTTGCATTTAATATTATAACAGATAATATATTAAGAAAAAATAAATTATCCGTTTAGAAATAAAAAACGAAGAAAGATATTTGCTTTCTCCGTTGGTATAAAATATATTAACTTAGCAATAAAGGCTCAAATTGTGCGTTATACAATGAATAGTAAGCACCTTTTTTGTTTATCAACTCTTCATGAGTTCCCTGCTCGACAATCCCCTTATCTGTGAGAACAATGATTCTTTTGGCATGCCTTATTGTTGCCAATCTATGGGCAATAATAAATGTGGTTCTATTTGTCGATAATCTTTCTATTGATTCTTGTATAATCATTTCACTGTAATTATCTAAAGAAGATGTGGCTTCGTCTAAAATAAGTATAGGAGGATTTTTTAAAAACATTCTGGCGATAGAAATTCTTTGTTTTTGCCCACCAGAAAGTTTAACTCCTTTCTCACCTATGTTTGTATCGTATCCATTGACCAATTTTGTTATAAAATCATGGGCGTTTGCAGCTTTTGCAGCATTAATCACTTCCTCATCAGTTGCATTGAATTTTCCATAAGCTATATTGTCCCTTATTGATCCCGAAAAAAGAAAGACATCTTGTTGTACTACACCAATGTTGTTTCTCAAAGAGTAGAGAGTGAAGTCTCTAACATCGGTTCCATCTATAGAGACTTTTCCTTCCGGCACATCGTAGAATCTTGGTATTAAAGAACAGAGTGTTGATTTACCAGCTCCAGATGGTCCTACTATGGCTACAGTCTCACCTTTTTTAACAGATAAAGAGATATTGTGTAAGACTTTTTCTCCTTCCTCGTATCTAAAGCCAACATTTTCAAATTTTACGTTACCATCTAATTTCCCAGCTTCTATTGCATCTGGTTTATCTTTAACTTCAGGGTCAATGTCCATAAGTTGTAAAAACCTTCTAAACCCAGCTCCACCTTGTTGGTACATTTCAACAAATCTAAGTAAAATGTTCAAAGGTTCTAAAAACTGGGTAACAAACAAAGAGTAAGCAAAGAAATCTCCAATATTTATTTGTTCGTTGTATACGAAGATACCACCAGCCAAAAGCATTATTACTATTGCCAGATTTGAAAGAAATTTGGTTTGAGAGTAGAAAACTCCCAGATGTTTAAAAGCCTTTGATCTAGCTTCTTTAAATCTTTCATTCCCCTTGTTGAATTCTTTTATTTCGTGTTCTTCATTGGTAAAAGATTTTACTACCCTTATACCAGATAATGATTCTTCTATTCTTGCGTTTACATCAGCAATTTTTTCTTTTGCTTCTCTGAAAGCTGCTTCTAACTTATTGTTAAATATATACATATAAATGAACATAAAAGGAACAATTGAAAATGTGATTAAAGTTAGTGGTACGTTTATAGTTAACAAAAGTATAAAAGCCCCTATTATTCTTACTAAAGAAATGAATAAATCTTCTGGCCCATGATGGGCTACTTCAGCTATTTCTTGTAAGTCCGTTATAATACGTGACATAAGATGCCCAACTTTTGTGTTACTGTAATAGTTAAAATCCAGCTTTTGTAGATGGATAAACAAGTTTTTTCTCATATCAGCTTGCATTCTCACACCCATTACATGCCCCCAATAATTAACTATATATTGAAAAATCATCATCAAAAAATAAACTCCCAATAGAATTACTGAAAGCCAGATTATCATTCCCAAATCTTTATTTGGTATAGCATCGTTGATGACCTTTCTTGTAATCATTGGGTAGACAAGGCTGAGTCCAGCAAGTGAAAAAGCCGAGAACATGTCTAAAATAAATAGTTTTATATGGTTTTTATAGAATTCAATAAATCTTTTTAACATTTTTTACCCCCGTTCATAAAATATGGTTAACTTCCCTTACCATTCTATCATAAAATTAAATTGATGCCTATCATTTATAAGCATCAATTTAATTTTAATTAACCATTTAATTTTTTATAATAAGACAAAATGGTCTCAGAATCTTCAAAACCTATTTTTTGATACAAGTTTTGAGAAATTAGATTTTTAGCGTTTACTGTCAAATATACCCTTTCTGTGTTAGTGTTCTCAAAAAGGTGTTTTATTGTATATATCAAAAGATTTTTTCTTATGTTTCTGTTTCTAAAATCGCCTTCAACTTCAAAATTTTCTATATAAGCGGCCTTACCTTTTTTTCTATAAGAAATATGAGCGATGATTTCATCATCTTTTTTGTAATAAAATACCTTATCGTAATTTCCAAAGTCTATGTCATTGAAAGATTCGTTGTTGCTTGGTTTGTATTCCTTTACATATTCAAAGTCTTTTTCTTCGAGGTCGTCAAATTTATCTTTGTCTAAATATATCTTTTTTTGGGATATTTTCATTTTAAATTTATTAGAGCTACAGAATTTTTTTAGATTTTTGTTTTCTTTATAAAATTTTATATTTAACTTTTTGTAATATTCTTTGTTTATAGATTTCATAAAAGTAGTAAACAATTTATCGTTTTTTCTTCCCCAATAGATCTCATCAATTATTGGACCTATCAATTGAATAGTCCCTTTATCTTCATCTTTTTCCCCAGAAATAAACCCAACTATGTTATTTTTGTCGATTAAAACAAAACTGTTGTTTTCGTCTAAATTTTGTAGTTGGTTAATTAGAGCACTGTAATCTTTTTCAAGATAGAAAACATTGTGCTCTTTTTTTGAATTGTATTCATTCAAAAATTTTGCCACAGGAACTAATAATTCTTGTTTTAATTTTTCGATCATTTGTTCCCCCCCTAATATTTCTTTCAAATATAACCCAAAATTTTAGTTGTAAATTTCAAAATCCCATAAACCAGTTTCTATAAAATCATTATAAAACTGTAATTCCATATAATCAGATAAAACAGAAGATTTTATTTTATAAGAAATACCTATTCCAGATAAGTAGTCTACAGGATAATTATACTCACCTATTAAAAGCTCTTCAGATTCAACACTTTTTTCAATTATAAATTTTTCTTTGAAGTCTTCATAATCAGTCAAAGCAAGGTTTAAATCTAAAAGTTTATTATAGTTTGCAACATATGGAGATATATAGATTGAGCCTGAAGTTTCAAGTAAAATATTTTTTAAGTTTTCAGTTAAATTATCTTTTATATAATCTCTTAAACCATCGGTTTTTAGAACAGAAAAAGTTATAGCATAATATTTATCATTATAAAAATAAAAATCATCATCTAGGCCTTTTTCATAAGACCTCGCATAATACTCAACTTGTTTTTTTAAAAGATTTTCTAAGTTTCCATCAAATTCTTTTAAAAATGTATAATCCCAGCCATCTCCTGGTTCTTCATTTACAGAACCTGCGTAATAGTTTATCTCATCAGCAAATTCATAGATAATCTCTATAAAAGCCATGTCACACGCATCTGTACCAAAAACATCTATTTTATCATCAAATTCAATTTGAAAGTTTTTCAGCAGTTGAGTTATTTCTTTTATTTTTAAAGATGAATTGTAGTTCCCTTCATCTATAGATATGTTTTTTTGTACATAATCAGTATTGTAATCATGTTCACCTAACCAACCATCACCATGATTCCAAATGTCCAAGTATTTTATAGTTTCTTGTGATCTACTCATCATTTCAAAAAGATAATTTTCCAATAGTTGGATATTTCCAGAATTAATTTCCCCTTCTGAAGAATAATATGGGGATTCCTGAGTTTCGTAGTAATGTCCTTCTATAGAATAAATATTGTATATTGTATCAGGATCATTTGAAAAATCCGCAACTACGTTTACAACCATATCTGAGTTTGAGTTTTGGAGGGCGTTTCTAATTTCATTTATATCTTTTTTTAAATAGTTGGGACCAGTAGTTAAATTATTGTCACCACCACCCCACAAAAACATTTGAAATTCAGGGTATACTTTTGATATAGTTTCTTTCCAGCTTCTTCCATACTCGTCGATATATTTAATTAAAATGGAGTCATTTCCTTTAATGACATTTCTGTTTAAATATATATATTTTGAAGGTGTTTCCATTTCATAGGTTATTCCGTCTATTTCATAACTTTTTATTTCCACATCAAATTCTATATATTGTGAGAAATTAACGTCATAAATGCTCTTAGTTATTAAAGGTGTATCTATATCTTTTTTTATGGAAATACAAGAAGTCAAAATAAATGATAAAAATATTATCGATATAAAAAACAGTTTTCTCATAACATCACCTACTTATATGAACAATTATATAAAAATTACAATAACTCCCAAAGAAACAAAAGAAGCAGTAAATAAGGAATCTTTGAATTTCCAATTAAAAGTTTTAAATCTTGTTCTTCCTTCATATCCAGAGTAACCTCTCGCTTCCATAGCTATACTAAGTTCTTCTGCCCTTCTCAAAGCTGAAACTAATAGAGGGATTATTATTGACACCACACCTTTTATTTTGCCTGAAAGTTTTCTATCGTCAAACTTTGCACCCCTGCTCATTTGAGCTTTTATTATTCTGTCAGCTTCTGAAGCCATAACGGGAATGAATCTTATCGCTATTGTCATTACCATTGAGAGTTCGTGTGCAAAGCTTTTTGGCACAAAAAACCATCTCAAAACATCTTCCATTGCATGAGCTAAAGATGTTGGCGATGTTGTCAAGGTCAATACACTTGAGAGCATTATGGCAAATAAAATTCTAAAAGTGATAATTGAAGCATTAAAAAGTCCTTGGTCTGTGATTTTTAAAAATCCAAACTCAAATACAACCTCACCCATAGAATTAAAAAGTTGTATAACAAAGGCAAATACTACAATAAACCATATAGATTTTAAAGACTTTAAATAATATCTTATCGGTAATTTAGAAACAAGCATCAAAGTAAATGTGTATAAAGTCATCAAAAAAACATCAAAAATAGAGTTTATAGAAAAAGCAAAGCCTGCTAAAACAAACAAACCTAATAATTTTCCTCTTGGGTCTAAATTATGCATTAATGAATCTTTTTCAACATATCTTCCTAAAGCAACATTATCTAAAAGCATTTTTATATCAAACCTCTCTAAATTTATTTTGTATAAGGATATTATAATATTTTTTTGTAACTATGACTTTTTTACTCGTTTAATTATACTATATGATAAAATTTTATTGGGGGGATAATTAAGTGAATGATCTATTAAAAAAAAGATTAGTCAAGTTTATTATAACAGCTTGTCTACTATTTTTTATAATTTTTTTGATTTTTGAGATTTATGAAATTAATAGAAGGAAGGATTATCAATACAAGATAGAGTTTTTTCAGCACTATCTAAGGGATAATTATGGGTTAAACGATATGATTATAGCAGATTTTGTAGAAGTTTTTGAAATGCTAAATGAGAAAAGGCCAGATATAGCGAAAAAAATATCTCCACTTGAGATGATTGCAATTGGAGAAAAAGAAACTAATTTTAGAAATATAAAAGGTGATGGAGACGATTCGTTGGGGTTTTTTCAAGTTCAAGAGCCAACATACTGGTTTGTGAAAAACAAATATGAAGATCTATTTTATGAAATAAATTTTTTGGGACTGCCTTGGATATGGGATAATGTCAGAGTGAGACCAGATGCTCAACTTTTGTCTTCCATGCTTTATCTTTATTATTTGAAAGATAGGTTTTCAGAAGAATATGCTTATTCTCACTATAATGGTGGAAATATGTATTACCATCAGGATATTATGGTTATCATAAATGAGATTGAAGAAAAATATAAACAATATAGAAAGCAAAAGGAGAGAAATCAGTATGATTAAAGAACCTCTAATAACAAGACCTTTATTTTCTGAAAAAGTGTGGGGAAACAGAAAATTAAACGATGTTTTTGATAAAGGTAATGAAAATTCAATAGGTGAAGTATGGTTATATTCAGATGTAAAAAATCGAGAAACTGAATTAATCGGAATGAGTACTGGGAAAATATATGGGAATCCATCTGAAATTTTTCCAGGTATTCCTTTGTTATTAAAATTGTTAGGAACTTCTTCATGGCTTTCTGTTCAAGTCCATCCAGACGATGAATTTGCCAGAAAAGTTGAAAATCAAAAATGGGGAAAAACAGAGTGTTGGTATTTCATAGAAAATAATGGGAAAATAAAAATAAGTAATGATAACGAAGGTGTGAAAAAAGCTTTAGAAGATAATAATTGGGAAGATGTTCTTGAAGATTACGAAATGAATAAATTTGATAGTGTTTTTCTTCCAGCTGGGACAGTTCACACATTAGGACCAAATAGCTTTCTTTTAGAAATACAACAAAGTTCTGATATGACTTACAGGCTTTATGATTGGGGCAGGCCAAGAGAAATACACGTAGAAAAGGCTAAAAAAGTTATGGAAAGTATTAACACAAGTTATTCAATATCAAGAGAAACACAAGGAATTGAAAGCAAATATTTTTCATTTAAAAAATTTAAAGATGAAACAAAAAAGGGATTTGGTATATACTTATCTTTGAAGGATTTTACCACAATAGTACTCCCTGATGGAATAGACCATAATTTTCAGGGTGAATGGATAGAATATAAGTTAAATAAAAACGGTTGGAAATAAATAAGTGTGCTAAGCATACTTATTTTAATTGTTGTTTTATCATTTTTCTAAAATTGTAAATCTGCTTTTGGAAAAGTTATGTTGAAATCTTCAATTCTAAGACTAAAAAGTCTTCTTTGATCTTCTACTTTAGGAAAAAGAGTAGAGTTTATTTTTAGTTTTTTTACTTTTGCGAACCTGGCTTTGCCTTTTCCGAAAAATTTTGTATAATAATCTTTTTTATTATATCTTTGAACAAGAGGTAAAGGTACCAATTTGGTGGATAACGGGAATTTTAGGTGCCTATAATTAGCTTTAAAATCTAAAATATTAATGCCTTCAATATCTACAGAAATTTTTGAAAAATCATCGTTAAAATTAAAATTAGCAAATTGTTTTGGCATACCCCAATTTTCTTTCCCGTTAACTACACTTTCCATTGAAGAAACGTATATTTTAGTTATTGAGTAGTATTTTTTATTATTATAAATGAACTTACCTGGAATAAAAAGCAATTCCTGATAAGGTCCCACATTTGATTCAAAATAATCCATAATCATAATTGCACCAAATCCACCTTTAAAACGGTAATTCAAAAAAGGTGGTAAAGAGCAATTATCTTTAACAAAATCTTTATTAAATTTATAAATTATTACATAACCTCGCCCTTTCAAATTCCAAGGAGCTGAAATTTTATCGACCATATTATCACCTTAAAAATATATTATATCTATATTATATAATAATTTTTAGGTTTAAACGTTATAAAATTAAAATAAAAATCGGGCTGGATAAAATTCCAGCCCTTTAATATTATTTGTTTGGTATCCAATTATTTATTAAATCCATATTTTCTTCTTTCCATTTTTTTGCAGATTCTTCTGGTTTTCCACTGTCTGAAATATAACCCATCAATTCGCCAAGTTGTTTGTCATTCATAAAGAAGTGGTTCAAGAATTGTGCGACTTCGGGCATATCAATTATGAAGTTTCTTCTCGCTAAAGTGTGAATGAATTCTTCTCTACCATAAACACCTTTAGGATCTTCTAAAAATTTTAAGTCAAATCTGGCAAATTTCCAATGTGGAGCCCAACCTGTAACAACTATCCATTCTTTGTTGTCTATAGCATCTGCAAGAGAAGCTGTCATAACAGGGCCTGAGCTTGTTATTTGTTCAAAATCCAAATTGTACTCTTCTATTGCAATTTCAGTTTTACCCGCTATAGCTGCTCCAGCTTCAATCCCAATGATTTCTGAATCAAATTTTTCTTTGTGTGTATTCAACTCTTCTATTGAATTTATGTTTACATATGCTGGGACTACCAAACCAATTTTTGCACCTTTATAGTTATACCCTAAATCAGTTAGATCTTCTTTGAATCTATCCATGTAAGCTTTTGAAGTTACTGGTAACCAAGCATCCATGAAAGCATCAATATCTCCCTGTGACAAAGAAAGGTAAATAGGGCCATTATCTGCAATGATAATATCGACCTCGTACCCCATTTCTTCCTCAAGAACCACTTTTGCCAAGTTTGTCATAGCGATACCTTCTGCCCAATTTCCTGTTGCCAATCTAACTGTTTCTTTTGAAAACACCATTAAGAAAGTAAGTAATACCATTGTTACTATCAATAATTTTTTCACTACAAAAATCCCTCCCTGTTAATGATTATAAAATATTTTTTTACATTTCAACTATAACAAGTTTATATCAAGTCAATGATAAGTAAATGATAAATCATTATTAAATCAAAAAAATTTCAGTAATGAATTAACCCTTTCTATAACCCTCAAAAAGTTTACCACCTTTTATATTTAGAATATCGTTGGTGAGTGATATTAAAACATCTTTATTTTCATTTTTGTAATATTCTTCCATAGCCATAAGAAAAATATCTGCAATTTGTTCATCAAAATTTTTAAGTGCTTTTGCATTGTATTTACCTTTTGAATCCCAATATCCATTTACCAAAAGGGTGAACTGTTTTAATTTTTCAATCAATTCTGAAACAGTAAAAAGATTTTTGAAGTAATCTTCTTCACCTTCAAAATCATCCAAAAGATTTGTTATTTCGTATCTAAAATCTCTAATTTCATCAAGGGTTAATTCTTCTGGCCCTTTTTTCAAAAGACTTTTTGCTTGTTTTTTCATGATATTTATAATCTGATTATCTTTTAGAATAATACTTTCTAAAATCATGTTAGGGAGAGATGGCCTTTTTCGTCTGGCATCTTTTTCGAAAAAATCCATATAGTTTTTATTGTTGAAAACAAAAGCTTCAATATTCCATCCAAATTCAGCATAACTTTGTCTATATGGTGTATCAACTTCATCGGTAATTACAATAATATTTAGATCAGAATTATCGTTATATTCTTGTCTGGCAACGCTACCAGCAAGCATTGCTGCTTGTGCTTTTGGGAAATAATATTCAACAAATTTTTTTGCAGCTTCTATTGGCTTTTCTTTCATAAAATCAACTCCTTTTAAAATAATTATAACAAAATTGAAATAGCAGTTGCTATTTGGGTTGAAAGATAGATGTTGGAAGAAAAAACTTTATCGAAAACTTTTGCGTATGTCATGTCGGCTAAACGAAGTGCATGGAGACAACTTGTCAGTTAATTTTGCTTTGCAAAATTTATAGATTATCGAAAATAATAAATAGAGCTCTTTACTAGATCAAATTATTGAAAAAATAATATCTTCAATCACTTGAAAATACTAAAAATTGTAAACTCGCAAAAAGCAGCTCAGACATACAATTTTTTTAACGCATTTCCAGCGTTCTTTCAGATAAATTTTGTACAATAATTTTCAATAGTTCATCGCATCTATTTATTGTTTTTAAAAATGTTTTAGATAAGTTTTTTTCTAAATATAAAGTTGTTTTGATATAACATGCTATAATTTTAATAACGATTAAAAGCATAAAAAGGAGTTGTTTTATTATGGTAATAGATTCTCATGTTCATTTTGGAAAAGCTATGGAATGGGATTTAAAAGGTATAGATTTAATAAACGCTTTTAAAAAATATAGTATTGATTTTGGAATTGTTTCAAATATAGAAGGAGCAGAGTTTGGACATGAATTTGATAAAATTGAAAATGACGAAGATCAATTAAAAGTCAATAAAAAAACTCTTGATCTTGTAAAAGAAAATCCAGAAAAATTAAAAGGCTTATTTTGGATAAAACCTAATACCAACAAATATTCGGATGAAATCAAAGATTTTTTAATTGAAAACAAAAAATTTTTTTGTGGGTTAAAAGCGCATCCTTACCACTCTAAAATGGAATTCACTACAGAAAACTACAGGCCATATATCAAATTGGCAGAAGAATTAGATATTCCTTTTGCAGTACATACAGCAGAAGATGAAAATTCAAAAGTTAAGTATTTATACGAAACTGCTAAAGAAAATCCAAAAGTCAATTTTATTGCTGTTCATATGGGCCTTGGGACAGATAATCAAGAAGCTATCGAATATATTTCCAAGTTAGACAATTTGTATGGAGACACTACATGGGTATCAAAAGAAAATGTTTTGGAAGCAGTAAAAAAATGTGGGAGTAAGAAAATTATGTTTGGAACTGATGCAATAATAGATGGAACTAATACATACGAAAAATATTTAACTATGTTTGAATATTTACATGAAAACCTTTCTGAAGAAGATTTCGAAAATGTTTTTAGATACAATGCAAGAAGGTTATTTGATCTATGACGCCAAGAGACATTGTAGAGTTTCATAATTTCTATAACAATTTGTATAAAAGTGCTGAGACTTTTCACAAGTTTTTAGAAAAAAACAATTATTATTCCAAACTTATATATTCAACAAGGAATGGGTTTTACATGAACAAAGAGTATTTTGAAGAAAAATATCATATACCTGAAATCGAGATGATGGATAAATCATCAATTGTTTTTGATGTTATTGGCATAACTTACTATTACTGGTCAATTAAAAAAGAGAGCATAAAATTAGAAAGTCTTTCTCTGCTTAATGAGTTAAACCAGGGAAACAGAATAGAAATTTATGGTGCGGATAATTATATGACTGATTATTATGACGATACAGACGAAAAAACTCTTGATAATATTAAAAGATCAAGTGAAGACGTGTTTCAAATATCTATCATAGAAAGGTTCAAATACAACATAAAAAATGAAGAATTGTTTGAAAAATATTTGAAGAATTATGGGGTGATTTTTAGAATCTAAATTATAAAAGAGGTGATTTTTATGGAAGAAGACTTACCAGATAGTTATAAGATAATAATGAATAAAGAAGATAAAAATCACTTTTATAAATGGTTTTTTATCTTCTGATTTTTAGGAGGTAAAAAATGTGATATTAAAAACAACCAGTAAAAAAATAATGGAATTGATTAGGGAGAAAAACTTTAGCGAATTAAAAAATGAACTAATGCAGATGAACGTGGTAAATATATCAGAACTTATTCAAGAATTTCCATCAGTTGAAGCCTTGATGATTTATAGACTTTTACCAAAAGAAAAAGCGGTAGATGTGTTTTATTATTTGGATAAAGGTTATCAACAAAAGATTATTGAAAAGATTACAGATTCTGAAACTCAACATATTTTAAGAGAATCACAATTTGATGATATGGTCGATTTAGTTGAAGAAATGCCAGCTTCTGTTGTAAAAAAAATAATTAAAAATACGTCTAGAGAAAAAAGAGGGTTGATTAATAAATTTTTAAATTATCCAGATTTTTCAGCTGGAACAATAATGACTTTAGAGTATGTAGGATTGAATCAAAATTGGACTGTGAAAGAATCTTTAGATCATATAAAAAAAGTGGCTGAGAATGTTGAATCAATATATACCGCATATATTCTAAGTCCACATAGAAAGTTAAAAGGTATAATTTCTCTAAGAAAATTACTAATGTCTGATGAAAGTGAAAAAGTAAAGAATGTAATGGTCAAAACAGATTTAATAACAGCTCGAACATATGAAGATCAAGAAGATGTAGCGAAAAAAATGAGTAAATATGATTTTAATATAATTCCTGTGTTAGACAAAGAGGATAGAATGATTGGAGTAATAACTATAGATGATATTATAGATGTTATTAAAGAAGAAAATACAGAAGATTTTGAAAAAATGGCAGCTATCGAACCTCTAGCAGAAGGTTATTTGGAAGCAAAAACTTGGACTTTGGCAAGAAAAAGGATTATGTGGCTTATAATTTTAATGGTTTCAGCAACTTTTACTGAAATTGTTATTAGAGACGCAGAGAGTGTATTGAGTTCTGTAGCTATCTTAGCTTCTTTTATTCCAATGCTTATGGATACTGGAGGAAATTCTGGATCGCAAGCTGCGACTCTTGTAATAAGAGGATTAGCTATAGATGAAATACAACTAAAAGATGTGTTGAAAGTTTTATTAAAAGAGTTCAAAGTAAGTTTAATAGTAGCTTTTGCATTATCTTTAATGAATTTTTTAAGAATTTACTTTATATCTCAAGTTGGCTTTACAATAGCTTTTGTCGTAGGCGTGACATTGTTTTTTACTGTTGTGATAGCGAAAATGATAGGAGCTATGCTTCCTATGGCTGCACAAAAACTTAAATTAGATCCTGCAATAATGGCTGCTCCTTTGATAACAACAATTGTAGATACTACATCTTTGATATTATACTTTACCTTTGCCAAAACGTTTTTGAATTTATAAAAAAATAAAGGTGGATTTTTAAATTAAATGAAAAATAAGAATATATTTTACGATTATAAGAATATAAACAAATATAGAACAGTGAATTACTGCCCTAATTGTGGGGGGAAATTAGCACCAAGGGACGACGATTTTCAAAAATGTGATAATTGTGGATATGTTAATTATGTCAACCCACAAACAGCCACAGCCATCCTGATTACAGATGGAGAAAAGTATTTACTTGGAAAAAGAAATAGTGAAAATGTAAAGAACGGATATTGGGCTCTTCCAGGGGGATTTATAGAGTTCAAAGAGGATTTTTTAACTGCAGCAAAGAGAGAAGTAAAAGAAGAAACTAATTTGGACATAAAGATAGACAAAATAATAAACGTATCCCACAACTTTTTAAATAAGAATCTACATAGTTTGGTGATAGTTTTACATGCTACAGTAATTAATGGAGAAGCTAAGGCAGGAGATGACATTTCACAGGTTAAATGGTTTAATTATGGAGAAGATATGCCAGAGATGGCTTTTGATGCTGATATACATATAATCAATTACTATTATCAAAAAAATCCAAAAGGAATTAAAATAGACGAAACATAAAAAATAAAAAACTACCCTCTTTTAAGAGGGTAGTTAAATGGTATCATTTATTTTCTCAAAAACGAGTACATATTATCTAAAAGCTGATCTAAGTTATCTATTAAAGGTGAATGTCCAGAATTTTTGAGATACACTAATTCTGCATTTTCTCCAATGTCTTTTTTGATATCTAGAGCCATTTGTTCTGGAACTACGAGGTCGTTCTCACCCCAAAGAACTAAAACAGGGCACTCTATGCTTTTTGCTTTTCCGTTTCCTTGCTCTATTCCATTGTGTTCTTCACTTATATTAAAATGGACTAATGAATAATCAACATCTGCAAGATTTCTTTGTGTCAACATGTCGTCTAAATACTCATCGTATTTTTCTGGATCGGGTTTGTTATGTGTGTATATTGTGGCTTCCCATATAGCTCTTAAAGTTGCTTTGTCTTTATTATCATATGCTTTTTGTAATGGGAGAACCTGTACGGGATCTCTTGCTATTTCTTCTTTTGTAGTTAAATATTCTCCAGCTATGGCATTTCCGGTTTGGTCCTTTTTAAACATTGGATATCCTCTTGTACCTACTGATTCAATAAGAATTAATTTTTTAACTTTTGAAGGGTGATCTGCAGCCAGAATCATAGCTACTCCACCACCAGTTGACCAACCAGCAACATTTACATTTGTTAAATTCATTTTATCCATAAATTCATTAATATCATCTGAAAAATCTTTTAATGAGTTAACAGGTGTTTTGTAAGTTGATGCACCAAATCCTCTCATATCTACAGCGTAAATAGTGTAATCTTTATCGAACTTTTCCATCAATATATCCCAGTGTTTTGAAGAAGTCATGTTTCCATGAATCAATAATAACTTTTTGTCTCCACCTTCTTTTATTCTATAACCCAATTCTTCACCGTTACTTAATTTAATTGTTTTTACTGGAAAATCCATTTTTTAGCCCCCTTTTATTATGAATCAACTCTCACAACAATTATAATACTTTTAACATTTATTTCAAAAAACATATGCCATTAGCTCACATATTATCCAAATGATATGTACATCCTTCTAATCTTACATTATAATTATTTGAGTTATAAACTTCAACTATGTTTAGAGCTGTGTTTTGTTGAACAGGAGGTTGCCATACAAGAGATAAATCTTTGTTATTAAATAAAAGCATTATTACATTCAATATGGCTGCATGTGTAACTATTAACACGTTTCCTTCATCATGTTTTGAAATAATGACATTTATTGCTTTTTTAGCTCTTTCTTTTACATCATGAAAAGATTCTCCTTCTTCGGCTTTGAAAATATGTGGATATTCCCAAAAATTAACAAAAAGATCTGCGTGAGTTTTTTTAATTTCTTCTTGAGTTCTACTTTCCCATACTCCCAATCCAATTTCTTTTAAATTATCTATAGTTTTTATATTTTCTCTTCCAGAAACTATTTTAGCTGTATCTATAGCTCTTTTAAGGGGGCTGCTATATACTTCTTCGAAGTCTATGTGTTTAATTCTTTTATGTAATTTTTTTGCTTGATTTTTCCCCAATTCAGTTAATTCAGAATTGTGCCAACCTTGCATAATTTTGTTAAGGTTTGACTGGGTTTGGCCGTGTCTTGTTAGATATAATCTCAACAATAAAATCATCTCCTACATTTTTTCATTTATACTAATATTTTATATTAAATTTATTAATCAATTGATAAGTTATTTATAATAATATAAAAAAGTTTATTTATTAAGTAACAAACCTTCAAAATAGTTTTGTAATTTTTATTAATTACTTGGCTACTTTGAAGGTATTATTGTGTATTGTCACTTGAAGTTATTTTATTAATTTTTTTATAAAGCTTATTAACTCTTCTTTTGTATAAGGTTTTGGTAGGAAATCATTTGCCCCAGCTAAAATAAATTTAAACCGGTCTTCTGGTCTGGTAAAACCAGAAATAGCTAATATAGGAGTTGAGTCGTCCTTTTTTCTAATTTTTTTAATAACCTCCAGGCCGTTTATTTTTTTTATCTGAATATCCATTAAAAGAAGATCATATTTATTTTGTTCATATTTTTTGAATGCTTCTTCTCCATCAGCGGCTGTATCTATTAAAAAATTTTCATCATTTAAAAACTCTTTCATAAGTTCAAGATTTATAGAGTTATCTTCCGTTATTAATATTTTTTTATTATTAAAATCAATTTTTTTGTTTTCTTCAGTTTTTATTTCTACGGGTATTTTAACTACGAATTTTGTTCCTTTTGTAGAGGTCTCAACAGATATATTACCTTTGAGCATGTTAATATATTTTTTTGTTAAAAAAAGTCCAAGTCCTAATCCTTCATATTTTTTAGTGTAAGATAAATCTTGTTGAGAAAATTCATTAAATAAATTTTTTAAATATTCTTCATCTATTCCTACTCCAGAGTCTTTAACTATTATTTCTAAAACTCTGTTTTTTAGAACCATACTAAATTCTATAAACCCTTTTTCAGTAAACTTACAAGCATTATTTAGTAAGTTTTCAATAATTTCTTCAACCATTATTACGTCTGTTTTGACGATCTTGTCTAAATTCTGGGATTCAGCTTTAAAAACAAGATTTTTATTTTTTGCCTCTTCGCTATATTTAGTTTTTAACTCATTAAAAATATTTTCAAAGCTAATCCAACTAAAATTTTTCTTAACATGACTGAATTTTATTTCTGAGGATAATAGGAGCTTGTTGACTAAATCTTTTAAAGTATTTGCAGATTTTTCCATCATCTCAAAGAAATTTTTGTTTTGCTCTGTGCAGTCACTTTCTTTCAAAATGGATAAAGTGCCAAGTAATCCAGTTAAAGGAGTTTTTAGTTCGTGGTTTATATTAGCTAAAAAGATTTCTTTTGCTTTGTTTGCTTCTACTGCTTTATTCTTAGCTTCAATTAGATTTTGAATTATTTTTTCTTCATCAGATAAATCTCTTGAAGTAACTCCCATTATTGCGCCTAAGTCAGTTTTTATATAGACAATGTTGGACAAAATAGACAATGCTTCTCCAGATTTCTTTTTATGAGGCATCTTTATAGATTCCAGATAACCTGTTTCATATAGTTTTTGAATTAAGTTATCCAATTTATCATAATTTTCTTTAAAATGTAAAGTTTTCCATTTTTTGCCTAATAATTCATCTGGCGTATATCCATGTATTTCAGCCATATAATCGTTTATATAAACTATTTTTTCATTTAGATCTAAAAAACAGACTCCAGATGTCGAATTATCCGCAAGTTTTTTAAATTTATTTAATTCATACTCAAGTTTTTTTCTTTTGGTTATGTCTCTGGCAACAGATATTATATAAAGGTTTGGATCATTATTTAAGCGGATTATTTTAGAGGATAGTTCAACATCATATTTTTCACCAGTTTTTGTGATGTGTTTTGTTTCGAAAATTTCATCTTTGTTTTCTTTTAATTTTTTTATGATTTTTGGAATATTTTCTATACGGGAAGTATCGTCTATGTCTGTAGGAGAAAGATTCATGAATTCATCAAAAGAATAACCCATTTTACCAACCGCTGCGTTGTTAACAAAAACAAAGTTTCCAGGGATATTTGTATTTGGATTAACCTTATGTATATAAACAGGATCGTTTATATAGTTTAACATTTTGAATTCATCGAATAAATAATCATTCATATTTTTCTTTCCCCTTTACTTGTCTTTATTATATTATACCAAAATTGTTGGGGTAAAATAAAAGCCTGTTTTTTAAACAGGCGTTATAAAATGAATTAATCTAATGCTTCTAAAGCAACACTATTTAAATAATTCCAAGGCTTATTATAATTAGGTTGGAAGAAAAAATCTGTAAAAGCTAATTCGTCTACTGTCATTTTATTTTGTATGGCTACAGAAATAGTGTTGATTGCTTCAGTGTGATCTCCGTTTGACATAATTTGAGCACCTAATATTTCTTTTGTTTTTTTGTTATATACCAGTTTAATGATTATCTTGTCATAAGAAGGCATGAACTCAGGCCTATTATTCTCTTCTATCAACACTGATTCAACATCAATTTTTTCATTTTTAGCTCTTTCTTCTGTTAAACCTGTAGAAGCTATATTATTTTCATATATTTTGATGCCTGAAGTTCCTTGCGTACCTATGTACTTCATTCTATTTTCTTTTAGGTTTCTTGCAACAAGTGTCCCCATTCTTATTGCATTTGTTGCAAGAGGGATGTACTGATGAGTATGAAGCGGATTGTAAGTAACTGTACAACAGTCTCCTGCGGCAAAAACATCTTTTTCACTTGTTTCCATATATTCGTTTATTTTTATGGCACCATTTTCAAGCATTTCTAATTTCCCTTTGAATAAATTTGTGTTGGGTTTAAACCCAACAGACATGATAACCATATCAGCCTTGTATTCGCCATTGTTTGTAATAACTTTTGAAACCTTTCCATCTTTTCCTTCAAACCTTTCGACTTTCTCACCTAAAGCTAAGATAATACCATGATTTTCCATAGAATTTTGGGCTATATCTGTAAATTCTTTATCTAAATATTTTGGTAGAATAGTTTTCTCTGCATCTATTAAAGTAACATTTTTATTCATTTGTTCGAAAGCTTCTGCTAATTCTACCCCAATATAACCAGCACCAACAACAACAATATTTTTTGCTGATTTAGATTTTTCTATTATCTTGTTTGAATGATAATAATTTTTGGATAATTGAATATTTTCAAGGTTTATTCCTTCAATATTTGGAATTACAGGCCATGAACCAGTTGTTATTACGAGCTTATCATAACTATCTTTTTTTATTTCATCATTTTCAAGATTTTTAATTTCAAGTTCTTTCTTGTCAAAATCAACATCCAAAACATCATGTTTCATATAAGTCTTTACCCCATCTTTTGACAATTCTTCTGGAGATGAATAAAAAAGTCCCTTGGGATCTTTTACAACCCCACCTATATATAAAGCAATGCCACAAGAAAGAAAAGATATATTATCATTTATTTCATAAACTGTTATATCAGCATCTGGATATAAATTAATTGCATTTTTTATTGCTGCTGTACCTGCATGAGTACAACCAATAACCACTATTTTCATATAAATCACTCCATAATATATATTGTTAAAAAAAGCTCAAATAAATAAGATAAAATAAATCGTATTTAAATTATACAACTAATTAAATTATTTTTCAAGAGGAAAATGAAATTGTTTTATAAGATTATGTAAACATTCTTGACCTATTGTTTTATAAAATTTTTAATATTGATTAATTTATTATATAATTTTATTTATAGATTCGAAAAGGGGGTAATTATGAGAAAAGCTTGGTATAAATTAGATAATGCAGGTAAACTGTATTCTTCTATTATGAACGATAGAGCAACCACTATTTTTAGATTAAGTATTTATTTAAAAGAAAAAGTTGATGTATTAATTTTAAAACAAGCAGTAGATAATTTAAAAGATAGGTTTCCTTATTACAATGTTCTTTTGAAAAAAGGTTTTTTCTGGCATTATTTGGAAACAACCGATAGGAACCCAACAATAGATTTAGAGAGATATTATCCTTGTATGGATATAAAATATAACAAACAGGGAATTTATCTTTATAGATTGCTTTACTTTGAAAATAAACTGTCTTTTGAATTTAGCCATATTATGACAGATGGAAATGGTGCTTTGGTTTATATACTTTCTTTGATTTATGAGTATTTAAATTTAAAAGGAGAAAATATAGAAAAAATTCCGGGTTTATTTTATAAAGATGAGACTCCAGACCCAGGCGAGTTTGAAGATGGGTTTGATAAATATTTTGATCCTACAAACAAAAAAAAGATAAAATTTGTGGATGCTTTCAAATTGCCATTTAATAAAACGGAACCTGGTATTTATTACACAGTAACTGGTATTCTTGATAGTAAAGAACTAAAGAAATTGGCGACTAACTACGATTCAAGCGTGGGAGAGTTTTTAATTTCACTATATATATTTTCTATTTACAAATATATAGTTGAAAACAACCTTCCAAAAAAACCTATCTATACTAATTCTCCGGTGAATTTGAGAAGTGTTTTTGGTTCGAAAACAATGAAAAATTTTTTTGTTAGTGTAACTCCTCATATAGATTTTGAAAAAGATTTATACTCTTTGGAAGAAATAGTGGAAATAGTGAAAAAATATATGAGAAAAGCAAAACAAAAAGAGTATTTAACAAGGTATATAAATCGATCTGTTAGAAATACTAAAAATTGGTTGAAATTTTTTCCATTGATAATAAAAGATTCTGCTATGTCTGCTGTATATAATATTTGGGGAGAAAGTAATTACACATCAGGCTTTTCAAATATGGGGGTTATCAAGTTAGGTCCTTTAGAGAAATATATTGAAAAAATGGAAGCGTATCCCCCACCAAGTGAAGGAAATATAATAAAAGTAGCTTCATTAACTTATAAAGATAAAATGTATATAACATTTGGAAAATTAACAGAAGAAAAGGACTTGGAAAGAATTTTCTTTTCCGAATTGAGAAAAATGGGAATAATTGCAAAAATTGAAACGAATTATAGGAGCTGATAAAATGCCATATTGTCCTAATTGTGGTGTAAAAGTTGATAAAGGAGTAGAAAAGTGCCCTTTGTGTAATTTTGATATTCCAGCTATAGATCAGGATGATGGTAAAAAATTCAAAAAATATCCAGACAAAATAGATAGATATCCAAAATCATACAGAAGAAAAAGAAAGATATTTATGTCTTATTACAACTTTATGGCGCTAGTTTTATCGATTATCTTTTTAATCGAAGATTTTGTATTTACAGGGGGAATAACCTGGAGTAAATATGTAATAGTTCCTGTTTTATATACAACTTATTTTTTAAGGTTTATTTTTGGTTTGACAAAAGGATATCATAGGGGCCTTTTAACTGTTCATTTAGGCACTTTTGTCATGGTTTTTTTGCTGGATATATTTAATGGAGAAATTGATTTTTCATTGACTTTGGCTTTACCATTGTTAGTTGTTTCTTATTTTGGTATTGAAGTTTTTTCTTTTATTTCCAAAAAGACGAAAAAGTTCGGATTGGATTCAGTAGCCTATATATTGATATTTTTTGCCTTTTTATTGATAGCTTTGGAGTTTGTTGTAGAATTAAATGTATATTCAATAATAGATCTTGATTGGTCTTTAATAGCGGCTTTTCAATTGATTCCGATAGCTTTTTTTATGTTTTTATTACACAACGGTTCTACAGAGAATTTTAAAAGAAATTTTAAACATTTTATTGAAAGACTAATGAGAAAGTTTCATACTTAGAATAAAAGCCCTAATGAAATATTAGGGCTTTTTTAGTATTCGCTTAAAATTGTCAATGTATAATTATAGGGTAATATAAAACATGAGGAGGAAATAAAAATGATTAGGGCGTGTATATTTGATTTGGATGGAGTAATAGTAGATACAGCAAAATATCATTATAAAGCATGGAAAAGACTGGCAAATGAGTTGGGGTTTGAATTCACTGAAGAGGATAACGAAAGATTAAAAGGCGTAAGTAGAATGACTTCATTAGAAATATTGTTAGAAATTGGAAATAAAAAAGGCGAATATACCGAAGATGAAAAATTAAAATTGGCAACGAAGAAAAATGAATGGTATAGAGAATACATAACAAAAATGGAAAAAGATGAAATATTACCAGGAGTAGAAGGATTTTTGGAGTTATTAAGACAAAATGGGGTAAAAATAGCAATAGGTTCAGCCTCTAAGAATGCAAAAACAATACTGGAAAGAATAGGATTAATAGATAAGTTTGACGCAATAGTAGATGGAACAAAAATAACAAAAGCTAAGCCAGATCCACAAGTATTCACAAAAGCAGCAGATGAAATGAATGAAAAATACGAAGATTGTGTGGTTTTTGAAGATTCTCAAGCAGGGATAGATGCAGCGTTAGCTGCTGGAATGAAAGCTATTGCTGTGGGAAAGCCAGAAAATCTAAAAAATGCGCACAAAATAATTTCTGGGTTTAAAAACAAAGATTTTGAGCTATTAATGTTTGATTGATAAAATAGAGCCCTCTTTAAGAGAGCTCTATTTCTTTTTTTTGACCTTTTATCAAATTATATTTTTTTGACTGAACTTTAATAATTAAATCTTTTTCTGATAAAAATTCAATAGATTTACTTTTGACTTTAATATTTAAATCTTTGCCTTTCCAATTTATTTTATAAGAAAGACTTTCCCATTTATCTGGAATCCAAGGGTCAAAATTTAAAATATTATCTATATCAACAGATAAACCTCCAAACCCCATTACAGCAGATTGCCATGATCCTCCAGTAGAAGCAGCATGAAGTCCGGCGTTTGAATTCCCTTGATTATCTTCTAAATCAGTCATGATGGTTTTCATAAAATATTTATAAGCATTATGAGTATCTCCTACTTTCAATCCCATTATAGAATACATAGAAGGGCTTAAAGAAGATTTATGCATGGTTCTTTTTTCATAATAATCATAATTAATTTTCTTAGTTTTTTTATCAAATTCTTCTTGTAAAATTAGCATTAACATAATTACATCTGGTTGTTTTATTAATTGAGTTTCGCCTAACTTATCAAGTTCAATATTTTTTGGCCATAGAGGCATTCCGTTATTGTCCCATTCAGTTATTACAATATCCTTCAAGTTGAAATATCCTTCAAATTGTTCAATTAAATTAGAATTTTCTTTTTTAGGGAGATATATTTTTTTAGATAATTCAAGAAATTCAAGAAAATCATTGTCATTTAAGCCTAATAAAACGCATAATTCATCATATTTATTTTTATGGCGTTCTTTTAGCCAATTCGAAAGATCATAAGCTTTTTTCAAATTCCATTTAGCTAAGTAGTTTGTATAGAAATTATTTTTAACATGTTCATGAAATTCATCTGGGCCAATAACTTTATTTATTTCATATGAACCAGTTTTGCTATTGTATTCAAGTCTTGATTTCCAAAACTTAGCAGTATCAAAAAATATTTCAACTCCATAATCAAGTAAAAATGACTCATCCTGAACAGTTCTATAATACTCCCAAAAAGATAAAGCAATATCTGCACTTATATGATATTCTTCATCCCCTGTCCATATTCTAACGGGGTTTCCAACGTAGTCTATTCCCCATTTAGGTGTTTCTTCAATCCCTTTATCAGCTGCTTCCCAGGGGAACTGTGCCCCTTTATAACCATTTATTTGTGCATTTTTTCTAGCCCCTTTTAGAGTGTTGTATCTATATAGTAGTAAAGATTTTGCTGTTTCAGGGCTTGTATATATAAAAAAAGGTAGCATAAAAATTTCTGTATCCCAAAATATATGGCCTTTATATCCTTCTCCATGTAATCCTTTAGCAGGTATAGAAACAGTATCATCTTTTTCGTTAGCTGAAGAAGTTAGTTGAAAAATGTTAAATCTGATGCCTTTTTGAGCTTCTTCATCACCTTCGATTTTTATGTCTATTTTATTCCAAATCTTTTCCCATTCTTTTTTATGTAATTCAAATTCTTGATCATATGAATTATAAAAAAACTCCCTTAAGTCTTTTTGGGCCATTAATTCTGGATTTTTAGTTTCTCTTGAGCTGAAGGTAGAATTGAATTTTTCAATAATATAAGTTGAATCTTTTTCGCATAAAAATTCATAAGTTTCTTGAATAGTTTGCCCTACTTTACGATAATTTCTTGATTTTAAAATATTTTGCCCGTTATTTTGAGCTTTAATTGTAGTGGCTTCACAGACTAAAATTCCTTTATCTCTTGTTTTAGTAAGCATTAGCATACCAGGAGATAAATCCATAGTTTTTATGATATTGTAATGTTTTACTCTGTTTATAGGATCGAAGATTGAGTTAGTTGTACTACCATCTATTATATTTTCAAGTGTTATTTTACCTGAAAAATTGAGAGGTGTTATCTTATATTTCAAACCCGTTCTATGGAAATTATTTTTACTAACAAATCTTTCTGCTTCTACTTTAATTTGTTTACCTTTTTTTGTCTCAAAGGTAATATTTGTAATTAGTTTAGCACTTTTCATATCCAAAGTTCTTTTAAAGTTTAGTATATTAGACTCATCTATTTTTAGAATTTCATAGTCAACATATATATTTAAGGTTAAATTATCTGGGTTATTGACTATTTCGTTTACTTGAGCTTCCGATTTGTCATATATCCCTGCTATAAAATTCCCTTTTTCATTTTTTTCAGAAAACTCATTGATTCCTCTGTATCCTCTATAACCATTTGCAAGAGTAAAGACAGTTTCATATTTACCAAAATTATCTTTAAGGAATTCATTTTGAACTATATACCAGCTATCATTCATCCGATTTCCTCCTATTATGAAAAATTTATTAATGTCAATTTCTTAGCTTAAAACCCAGAAATTATTTTTATTGCTCCTATATTTTAAATTAACCGCCCTTAGCCCCGGTCTCCCTCCCAAATTACTCAGGATGATTAGCCTTTTACGGCAGAAACTTTTCCAGTTTCAACAAATTGCTTTTGAAAAGATATAAATATTATTATCATAGGGATTGTCATTAAAATTGAACCAGCCATTAAATATTGCCAAAATGTATAATAAGAAGATTTAAAGAAATTTAGGCCCATTGTTAATGTATACATTTCCTTTTGCGAAGTAATTATTAAAGGCCATTGAAAATCATTCCAAGCTCCCATAAAAGTATATATAGAAAGAGCTGCTATTGCTGGTTTTGAATTTGGTAGTACTATTCTGAAAAATGTCCCTGTGATTGATGAGCCGTCTAATCTTGCTGATTCTTCTAATTCTTTAGGAAAATTTATAAAAAATTGTCTCATTAAAAATAAACCAAAAATATTTGTTAATTTTGGTAAAAATAATCCCCAATAGGTATTAACCAGCTCAAAATTAACCATTAAATTATATTGTGGAATCATCAAAACTTGTCCTGGAATCATTAAAGTAGCTAAAAATAGTGTGAACCAAAAGTTTTTTAAAGGAAAATTAAGTCGAGCAAATGCATAACCCCCCAGGGTGTTAAATAATATATTTCCTAAAGTTAGTAATCCTGCGTAGATAACAGTGTTTAAAATCCATCTTCCATATAAAGGAACGACTTCAAAAATTTTGAAATAGTTTTCAAAGGTTAAAGGTGCTCCAAAAGCAGATGGCTCTTTATCGATTAAATCTATTTCTGGTGGCCAATCCATGATGTTTACACCTTGCTCTTCCCCCGCTTCATTAGTATAAGTTAAAGGAGTTAATGAAACCAATGTTGCCCAAAAAAATGGGAACAAAGAAAGAAGAGCATAGGCTATTAAAATGATATAAGAAACAATTCTTGCTGTTTTCCATTTTTTATTCATAAAAACCCTCCTCAATACTCTTCTTTAATGTATTTTCTTTGAATAAATGTTATAAAAAGAATAACTCCAAACAATACTACTGCAAGAGAAGAAGCATAGCCCATTTCTCCATATTCAAAAGCATTTTTATATATATAGAATGATATTGTTATATTCCGCATATTCTTTATTAAAAAATATATCTGGTCAAAAACTTGTAAGCATCCTATAGTACTCATAATCATAACAAATAATATTTGGGGCCTTAATAAAGGCATTGTGATTTTCCAAAATCTTGTCCAACCTTTTGCTCCATCTATGCTTGCTGCTTCATATATGCTTTTTGGTATATCCTGCAACCCTGCTAAAAATGTGATCATGAAATATCCTGCGGTTGTCCAAATATTCATTGCCATTATTGAATATAGAGCTATATTTGGTTCGTTTAAGAAGTCGATTGGTTGGTATCCAAATCCTCCAAATAATGATTCTAAAATTCTATTTAATATACCTGGTTTTGAGTAAATCAACCAAAAAATCATTGAAATTGCTGCTGAAGAAGTTACAGCTGGAATAAAGAATATTACCTTAAAAATGTTTCTACCTTTTATTTTGGAATTAGCTGCAACAGCTAAAATAACTGCTAAAAGTGTTTGTATAGGCACAACAATTAAAGAATACAATATTGCGTTCCAAAGTGATATATAAAAATATTGGTCATTAAACATTCTTTTAAAGTTATCGAATCCAACAAAATCTGGTATATATCTTAAAAAAGCTTGAAAACCCGTTATCATATATTCTTTCATAAATTCGGATACAACCATTTTTTCTGGCAGATCATCATTCACGAAATCTTTAATTAATTTTTCGGAATTAAAATTCTTTTTTATAGATTCCTTTTCTTTTTCATCTAAATTAACCCCAACATCATATTGAATAAAACTCACTGGCTCAAATGATGATAATAACTTTTCATAATCATCAGGCCCAACATCGCTTTGAAAATATCCTAAATTGAATTCTAACGATTCAGAAGGATAAACAGGATTATTAAATTTTTGAGCCTCTAATGGCTGATAATTTGTAAAACTATAATAGAATATTGCTATGATTGGATATATAGTGAAAATCAAAACTGTTAATATCATAGGCGAAGCAAAAGTATATCCAGTTAATGCTTCTCGGGTTTTTCTTTTCATTACACGCACCTCTCTAAATAATTAGAGGGGAAATATCCCCTCTAAAAATTATAATGTTAGTTACTTTGAACCCATTCTTGATAATTATTTTCGATTCTATTTGCAAACTCTTCAATGGTTATTTTTTCATACATTAAATCTTTAAGCATAGAATTGAGTTGATCGTTAGCCTTTGAGAAAACACCACTTGGTGTAGGAACACTCCAAGGATAACCAAATTCAACTGAATCATAAAAAACTTTGTTTTCAGGTGTTCTTGCATTTTCTGCTATTGATTTTCTTGAAGCTAATATAGATGTTTTTTCAGTAAATATTTTTTGACCTTCATTTGTTAAAAACTTTAACACTTTCCAAGCTGCTTCTCTATTTTGTGTTTGTCTGTTAATAGACCAAGAAACTGTATAAATCATACTTGCTCTTTCTTCATCTTTTGGCATTAAAGTCATTCCTATTTTGTTAGACATATTAGGATATTGATCATCAATAAAACCTTTTGTCCAAGGTCCTGACATACCCATAGCTACTTTACCGGCTGCTATTGCTTCACCAATCCATCCGGAACCAACATTTGAAGGTTCAAATGCAACTTTATATTTACTTGCAAGATCAGTGTAAAATTCAATTGCTTCAAGAGATTTCTCAGAAGTTAATGCTTGTGTCATATCGTCGTTCACTACTTTTCCACCAAATGCATAAATAAAAGGCATGGCTCTGTTAAAGTCTGGAGCTAAAACCATAGGAGTTTCAAACCCTGATGATTTTAACAATTCAGCTTTAGCCAACATATCTTCGTATGTATCATGTTCAGTAGGATATGGGACATCGTATTTGTCAAATATTTCCTTGTTGTAGTATAATACTAATGTAGAAAAATCTTTTGGCAAACCGTATAATCTTTCGTTGAATGTAAAACCGTCAATTAAATTTTCATAAAAATCATCTACATCAAAGTTTTCTTTTTGAATGTACAAATCCAAAGGCAATAAAACATTTTTTCTAGCTAATTCTTCGAAGTAGTATATGTCTACGTAGAAGATATCTGGTCCGGTTCCTGCTGACAACCTTGTGAGAAGGGCTTGTTTGTAATCTCCAGGGATCGGATCCCATTTTATTTGTACATCTGAGTTTTCACTGTTAAATACTTCAACTGCCTCTTTAATAGCTGCTTCTTCTGTAGGATTACCAGGCCACCCTGATATAGTAATTGTTGTTACAGAAAAAACTGTTAATACGAAAGTTAAAACCAAGAAAAAACTTAAAACTTTTTTCATCCAACTTACCCCCTTTTAAATTTTTTGGTACTTTCCCGTTCTACCAATTTTGTGGGAATTATTATTGAATTAATTTTATTGCCTTGAGATAATTCATGTACATTTTTAGCTGCATTAAAACCTATATCAAAGATGTTTTGATCTACTGTTGTTAAATCAAAAAATTTAGCAAGCTCGATGTTATCAAACCCTATTATTGGGAAATATTTTTTAGTTCTTCTCATTTCTTGCATAATGGCTATAGCCATTTTATCTGAAGCACAAAAAATTCCTTCAAAATCTGTTTTAGTGATTTTTTGTTTAAAAATTTTAACAGCTTTTTCTTCATCAAAATTTGCGTATTCCATATCTATTTTTATATTATTCAATCTTGCTGCATTCTTAACTCCTTCGTTTCTTTGCTCAGTAACAGGATTATTTTTATCACCAGTCAGATACAATATTTTTCTTAGCCCCATTTCTGAAAACTTTTCAATAGCGTAAAAAGCACCAGATGTATTGTCAGAATCAATATAATTAAAATTATTTTTAGAATTTCTTCCTATAACTACATAGGGAAAATTTTTTTTGTTTAAAAAATCAATTCTTTTATCATTTTCTTTTAAATCAAGTAAAATAAAACCATCTACTATTTTGCTATCAATTACTGATCCATAATAATCTATCAAATCTTTTTGAGCGTGGGTATCTACTATTAGCTTTAAACCTTTTTTAGACATATAAGATATAGTTCCTTGCAATAATTGTTGGGAATATGATGTTTCAAAGATTCGATCTGTATGAACAGAAAAAACTATAGAAAAAATTCCTGTCTTTTTTTTTCTCATTGATTTTGCAATTGCATCAGGCCTATAATTATATTTTTTAATAACACTTAAAACTCTATTTTTTGTTTCATTTTTAACTTTTTCAGGGTTGTTTAAAACTCTTGATACAGTTGCTACTGAAACATTTGCTTTTTTGGCAATTTCTTTTATATTCATATACAACACCTCTATAATGTAATCGATTACATTGCTATATTACTATTTATTTACAAAAAATCAAAATGCATTTATACTTGTTATGAAGCTTTTATATAAAAATATTTATAATTAGAAAAAAGATTCTTCACTTTTTACAATTAATAAAAATATGTAATCGTTTTCATAAAAATAATAATAATTCTATAAAAAAATAAACCCCTAAAAGGGGTTTATTTAATTCTTATATCAGCTAATAATTGTTCATTTTCTTCTGTTTTTTCGATGAAAGAATTATAAAAATTCTCCCAGACAATTTTTTCTTTTTGAAATTGATCCTTATAGTATCCATCTTCAATCTTTGATATAATTTCGTTTAACCTTTCAGAAATCTCTAATAAAAATTCTTTTGCTTCGATTTCATTTTCTTCTGCTAAAGAGTATGTTTTTAATAGAGCTCTGAAGTAAACAGTTAAAAAAGGTATTTTTGTTATAAAACATCCAGTGAAAGGGAACAATTCTTCTTTTATATAATCATAATTATCCAAAATATCTGAGGCATAATAGCTGAATAACAAAATTCTTTCGTAATCTCCTATTAGCTTTCCTATTTTTGATTCCTCTATGGTTTTTTTAATTAAATTATGTTTATCATGCCTCATAACAAGTTTGTCATTATGGTAATATCTCAAATATTTTCCATGTATTTTTTTGTCAATAATAGATAATATAAAAGCTTGGTCTTCTGCTCTGCCAATAAAGCTTGGGGTAAATGGCTTGTATTTTATTAAATCTTCAACCAGTATTCCATTAGTACCTCCAGTTACATGGTATCTTATTATTGGATTATCTTTCTTTTTGTATCTGGTTCCCATCTCTGCAATTGTTGAAATATACTGTGGTTTTTGTGAGTTAAAGATGAATTTATCATAAGTTATTGTTATTTCATCTTTTTTAATATCAGGTTCAAATAGTGATTTTTTTATGTCATAATCGTTGACCAAAGAACCAGCTATCATCCCGAGTTGTACCTCTTCTCCATTATGGACTCCAACTGAACCCCAGAGCTTATCTTTGAAAATTTCAAAAGCAAACTCACCTGTGTATTTGTGAAGTGCTCTTTGGTCAAACACTTGGTCTAAATCTATTTTAAAAGTAGCCTTTATTCTTGGGTCAATATAATAGCTCCAAAAAACCGACACAGCTTTTAAAAAGCTATAATGTCTTCCATATTTACCGCTTACACCTATAACTTTCTTGGTTTCTTCTCGTTTTATATCATCTTTTATTACTATATCTATCATTTTTTCAACATCATCTTCTGTAAAAGCATACACATTTAAATTTTCTAAATCGTAGTTTCGTAGTATATCTCTTAAATATTTTTTTGCAATTATATTCAGTGAGTCATGTGTACAACTTATCGAAAGAACCACAGTTACTTTTTCATTTGTTTCAACAGATACAGAATCATTCAATTTTGTCAATCCATATATTATTTCATTTTCCGAATCTGGAGTGTCTATAGGTACTGGGTGGTCATACCAATATTTTTGTTTTTCTTCAAAATCCACCTTACTTTTATATTCATAAGGTAGGTTTTCCTTATTTTTAGGCATTGTCAATAACACATTAGAGGTTATTAGAATTTCTTTATAAGGGTTATCAATAATTGGTTCGTCGAGTTTTGATATTTCAACACGCCTTTCCCCCCTTACATGTTTGATCGTTTCTTCATAATCGAGAAGATTTTCTGGAAAGAATATTCTTTGGATTTCATTTATTTTTTCTTCTACCGAACCACTTAAATCTATTTCATTTCCTATAGATTCAAAATCTCTTACAGCTTTCTTTCTCAACCTATTTATGAACAAATTTATACTTTCTTGTGAATAAATTTCAGTAATTTCGCCTTTTAAAAATTTTTTTATGATATTTTGGGTTTTGTTTTTTCTCACGGAATTTAAAATTAGTTCGTCAATTTCTTTTGAAAATTCCCTAAATGTCATATTATTCACCCTCTACTTTTTTACCTTTGAAAACAAAAAAATCGAGCCTCGATTTTTTTTTCATGAATCTATCTATCTCTGTCTTGAAATTAGAGCCTTGAATAACTGCAGAATCTTCTTTTTCAAAAATACTATATTCAAGGTCAATAAAATCTCTTGTATATAGCTTATCTAAATAATTGAATTCTTTGACAAAAATATTATCTCTTGATTCTTTTAGAAAAAACGTTGAGAAAATATAACCATTGTATTTTAAGATATCATAGAAATTTTTTAATGGAGATTTATTGGTGTTTGAGACATAATTTATCATCCCTGATAGATCTAATATATAATCAAAACTATTATGTTTTAAAGGTATTGTTAAATAATCAAATGCCATAAAAACTACATTTGATGATGATGATAAATCTGTTTTTTCCATTCTCTTTTTGAGCCCTTTCATTCTTAGATATTGATAATCAACAATAAAAATATTTGCATTTTCAATATTTTCTATAAATTTGTAGGGGATTTCATGACCTATTGGTCTTGCCAGAAGAATATTTTTTCCATTTAAATCTTTAAGGTTGATTCTCTTTTCCATCCAATATGATGGAGCCATTAAGAAAGATAAATATTCTGAATCATTTTCATCGATAACACTTTTATAAGAAAGTTCTTCACCGTATGATTTATGAAAGGATTTTTTGTCAGAATCTTCTGTGACTATCATTCCATTCTCTATTTTGGCCTCATATCCACATTCACAATACAAATCGCCATTTTCAATTTTATTATTTTTAATTGAAGCATTGTTTAATTTTAAAGGTTTTTGGCATTTTGGACAGGCTAAAAAGTGCAATACATTTATAGGTATCGAATAAGTTTTGTATTCATTTTTCGCATCTCTTATCTCTTTTTCATAATCCTTTTTTATCTTTTCCAACTCTTCTAAAGCTATATTGTATTCTTCTTTTTCTTTAGCAACTTGATCTATTTTATTATTTATAATACTCAAAAGATATTCTGTTTCAGCTTTCCCTGTTTTTGGCATCATTCTCATATATGTCAAGATGTGTTTTATTTCTTCAATTGTAAATTTCATCTTTTTAAACTGTAGGATAAAATCCATACTTTTTTCACATGTTTCGTCAAAATGATAACGATTATGAACTTTTTCAGGTATTATCATTCCATTATCTATGTAATACCTAACTGTATCTGTGGATAGATTGTACTTTTCAGCAAATTCTCCAATTTTCATATGAATTCCCCCACCATGAACTTATAATTTTATAAACTGTCTTTTTTCATTGCTTTCGAATGCTTTTTCAATTATTTGTATGGTTCTTAAAGCTGTTTCTGGTCTAACTTCTATTTTAGCATTGTTTTTAATTCTATCGAACAAGTTTTTATAAAAGAAATGGTATTTTCCAGTCTCTGTTATAATTTTTTCCGATTTTTCTTCGCCATTTTCAATGTAGTTTATTTTACCCCAGTTTGATTCTTTGTCTTTACCGTAGTCAGGATCATCTGGTGTTATTTTTTCTTTCAACTGCCCTTCTTGTACATCGGTCCCATATTTTATAAATGTTCCGTTAAGGCCTTTTATTATATACTTTGGAGATTTGTAATTAGATAACATATCTGCTTTAAGAGTTACTTTTAAAGTGTTATAGTCCAAAATTATCTCAAAATAATCATCTACAACGGCATCTGGCCTTTGTTTTCTAATATCTGCAAAAATTGCATATGGTTCTCCGAACAAACATAAAGCTTGATCTATTAGATGTGAACCAAGATCATAGACTATTCCAGAGCCAGGTTCGTCTTTTTCTTTCCATTTGTCTTTTATGAAATTTCTAAATCTATCAAAGTGGGCCTCAAATTCAACAACTTTTCCAAGTTTTTTGGTTTCTAAAAGTTTTTTTACAGTTAAAAAATCTCCATCCCATCTTCTATTTTGATTTACAGTTAGCACTAAATTCTTTTTAACTGCTAAATCTACAAGTTCTCTTGCTTCTTCAGAGGTGACAGTGAAAGGTTTTTCCACAATAACGTGTTTGTTATGTAGTAATGCAAGTTTCGCGTGATCATAATGTATTTTATTTGGTGTAGTGACTAAAATAACGTCTATATCAGAGTCAAAAAGATCTTCGATGTTATGAACAACTTCTACATATGGGTATTCTTTTTTGGATTTTTCTGATTTTCTTTCATAGACTTTTTTCAAATTGAATTCTGGTAAATAGTCAATAATTGGAGCATGAAATACACTTGCAGACAAACCAAAACCAATGATTCCAACATTAATTTTTTCCATTATTCCCCCTCCTCAAAAAGTTTGAACAAATTGTTAGAGTTGTTATAAAAAATATCCTCGTAATATTTTTCAGGCACCAACTTTTTAATAAATTCAATGTACGTTTTCACTTGTACCAGTGGCCAATCTGTTCCGAAAAGAAGTTTATCATAGGTTTCACTGTAAAAGATAGCCCTTCTAAAGTGATCAATAAAAGTTTTTTCATTTATATATGTTTTTGCTTTAAATTCATCTGAAACTATCAATCCAGATAAATCTGCAAAAACATTCCTATTTTTCGAAAGAATTTCTGCTGTATCCATAACCCACGGATCTCCCAAATGGGCAATAACAAAATTGATGTTTCTATGAAAAACAGCTAATTCATCTATGTGTATAGGGTGTGAATATTTTATTAGCCCTCTTTCTGAATAAGTGTCTCCCGAGTGAATAACAACCGGAAGATTATATTTCTCTGCCAATTCGTAAATGGGTTCATAAACTGTGTCATAAACATAAAATGGATAATAACCAGCATAAATTTTGAACCCCACAATTCTTGTTTCTGAAATAGCATTTTCTATATCATATATACTCTCTTTTCTTGTTTGCAAGTCGTATGGATTTATTCCAAGGCATTCGTAAATAAAAGCGGGGTTTGGAACTTCTAAGTCCAATCGCATAGGATTTAAAGAGTTATAATCGGGGAATTTTCCTTCTTCAGTTTCAGATAATCCCATACCTATTCCAGCTATTATATTGTTTTCTTCATATTCATTTTTCAACCCAATAGAAGAATAATCAAGGTCGGAAATTTCTAAAGCAGTTCCCTTAAAACTCAGAATATCTGAAAAATGCATATGAGCATCAATTATTTTAATAATTATCACATCCTTATGCTATAATTTTGTAAATTAATGAGGCGGTGATGGGTGAAAAAGTTTTATTGTAGTATCTATATTAATTATATCATTTGTTTTTGTAAGCTTTTAAAAAACATATAAATTTCTAAGAATTAAATATATTTTAAAGATCCCAGAAAAAATTTTGCCATTAATTTTTGTTCAATGTAGATAGTTTGGTATAGAACTATTTTTAAATCTAATAATGGTATTGCTTTTTTAATTAACTAATAAGAAATATTAACGAAATCTTTAGTTATAAAAGTATTGTTATTATGAGTTTAGAAAAATAAATAAGTGAACCAGGGGAGCCATATAGGCTGAGAGGGCAAGATGCCGACCCTAAAACCTGATCCGGGTAATGCCGGCGTAGGAAGTGAAATCAAATATATAAACTCTCACCTATATGATAGCGTGAGAGTTTTTTTGTTTTTTCAATATTTTTAAGGAGGTTTTCAAAATGAGAAGGTTTTTGTTTTTAGCTATGTTGATATTTAGTTTGGTTTCATTCAGTGCTCTGACTGTTTATACTTACGAGAGTATGGGATGGATAGAAGATTCTGTTATTTCTGAATTTGAAGATATGTACAGTGTTGATGTGAAAGTCGTAAAACTTGGTGATGGTGGGAACGTGTTGTCCAGAATAAAGTTAGAAAAAAGGAATCCTAAAGCAGATGTTGTTATAGGGTTAGACCAAAGTTTGGTAGTAGAAGCAGTTAAGAACGATTTGTTAATTTCTTATAAACCGTTAAACGCGTCAAAAATTGAAAATCAAGATATTGTTTTCAATCAAAATTATTTTGTAACTCCATATGACTATGGAGCTATAGCGATTATATACGACCCTGAAAGGCTTGATACAACGCCAAAGACTTTTGAAGATTTGACAAAAATGGATAAATCTTTGATAATTCAAGATCCAAGAAGTTCAAGCACAGGCCAAGCGTTTTTGTTATGGACAATCGCAATTTATGGAGAAGACTGGAAAGAGTTTTGGAAAGAATTAAAACCGGCTATTTTAACCGTAACAACTGGATGGACAGATTCATTTTCAAAATTTGAAGCTGGAGAAGCCCCAATGATGGTTAGCTACGCAACAGATGGAGCTTATTCTTATGAATATTATGAAAGTACCAAATACAAAGCTTTAATACCAGAAGAAGGTGGATATGTTCAAGTAGAAGGGGCAGGCATAGTAAAAGGAACAAAAAATGAAGATTTAGCAAAAAGATTTATTGAATTCTTACTTATGGATGAATTTCAAAAAAAGGTCCCTCTGAACCAATGGATGTTTCCAGTAACTAATGTAGAACTACCAGAATCTTATGAATATGCTTTAAAACCTGAAAAAATATTGACCATAGAATCAGAAGAAATTGCAAATAATTTAAATAAATGGTTGAATGAATGGGAAGAACTAATGTATTAATGAACAAGAAAAAAATAATTCCCATAATTTATATTGCATTATGGGTTACTCCTTTCATTTTTTTATTCAGAGATTTTTTTGAACTTAATAGTTTCACCCTCATAATGGATTCGCGCTTGTCGCGAATCCTTGGGGTTACTTTTTTACAATCAATTCTATCCACTTTAATATCATTAGCAATAGCTATAATACCTTCTTATTACATATATAAAAAGAAAAATTTAATATCAAATATTTTGGAAGGAAGTATATTCATCCCTTTCTTCTTTCCTCCAGTTTCAATGGTCCTGGCTTTTAGTTTATTGTATTCAAACGCAGGATTGTTTTCAAAACTCGGGATCGATTTGAACATTTTATATACCATGAAAGCAATTGTTTTGGCACATGTTTTTTATAATTCTCCCATATTTGTAAAATACATAGGGGAAGCCTTGAGAAAGATTCCAAATGGAGTTGTCGAAGCCTCAAAAATAGATGGAGCCAGTAAAGTAAGAACATTTTTTTCAATAGAAGTCCCAATGATAATGCCGTCAATAATGAAAGCATTTTTTTTGGTGTTTTCTTACAGTTTTATGAGTTTTGCTGTAGTTTTAAACTTAGGTGGAATAAAATATTCAACTTTAGAAGTAGCTATTGCAAACACCTTGAGAGGGTCATTTGATTTCTCAAAAGCTTTGGGATATGCATTGATTCAATTTGCAATATTATTTGTGTTGAATTACGTTATTTCAAAGATTGATATCCTTTCTTTTGAGGGAGACATTTCTCACCCTAAAAAAGTTTCTAAATTTGTCACGGGTACATCTATAATCTATTTGATATTTGAATTTTCAATAGTTTTTGTAGGAGTCTTTTCAGCATTTTTCAACTTTTTTGACATGAAATTCGATATTTCAGGTTTTCTTAATTTGTTTTCGAAAGAGTTTAATAATAAATACCCAATAGTTGAATCTATATTCAATTCTCTTTTTGTAGCCCTCATAGCAGCTACTTTGAGTATTGTTTTTACCTATATTATTTTAAAAAACTATACCAAATTTACAGATAGAGTTATTTTACCGTTTTTAGGTATTTCTTCTGCTTTTTTAGCTATGGGGTTGCTTTATATAAACATTTTATATGGAATTCCTTTTGTCATCCTTTTAATAATAGGGTTTATGATGATAACAATACCAATAACCTACTCTTTTTTATTTCAACATGTTGTAGGGTTTAACAAGTCTCTTTTGGAAGCAGCAAGTATAGATGGAGCGAATAGATGGCAAAGTTTTTGGAACATAGAACTTCCGTTAATCCTTCCTTCTATGATCTCAGTATTTTTACAGATTTTTGCCATTATTTATGGTGAATTCACCATAACCTATACAATGCAGGTTAGGGATTTTTTCCCTCTTGTAAGTGTGGTGAATTATTCTCTTTCTGCAAATAGACAATATTTAGAAGCAAATGCCTTAAGTGCTTTTAACATAGCCATTATAATAATAATATTTGTTCTATCCAATAGAATAAAAAATAGATTTTATAAAACTCTTTAATCCATTCCTATTGATTTTTAAAAATTAATTCTTTTGTCTGGCAATTATTGCAGCAGCAAAAATCACTAAAGAAGTGCCAAAGATTTTTTGAGGGTTTGGCATTTAAGATAAAAATATATAAGATAAAAACATAGATATACCTCGATTAAATAAAAAAGTAAAGGTTACTTTTTTATTTAAAAACTTTTAAAAAATAATATAAGTAATTTCATTAAAACATAAAAATCAGCCCTTATTTAAATAAGGGCTGATTTTGAATCAAGATATTATTTTGTTTTGAATTTTTTGACTAGTTCATTTAAACTTTCAGCAGAAGCAGATAATTCTTCTGCACTTGCGCTAACTTGTTGTGATGCCTGTGCTTGAGCATTAACTGAAGTTGATCCTTCTTTAAGTTGTGCAGAAATGTTCTCGATATTTTTTGATATATCTTCTATATTTGAATTTATCTCTTGAATTCCAGCACTTTGCTCTTCACTAACTGCAGTCATGTCTTCGGTTGAAGTATTTAAATTTGTTATTTTCATTTCTATTCAACCAAAAGTAAGTTAAAACAAAAGCATGATTTTTACATGATTAAAAAATAAAGGTTAAATATAGTATAATGATTATGTATTACATGTTAAAATAAATTTTTTTGATTAAAAAAAGCACGCATTAAAAAATGCATGCTTTTGAATAGTTATTATATTTTTATCTATCTTTTTTCTCTTGTTTTTTTAGATATCTTTCTGCTTTTCTTCTGATTCTTTTGTAAACTCCTGAGAGACCCATAAGTTTTTTCATTTCAAGTACTGTATTTCTAACCTCTTCTCTTACCTGTTCAGTTCCTCTAACTATTATTTCTTCTACCATCCCGGATGTTTCATATTTTTGTCTTCTTTCTCTAAATGGGTCAAGGAAGTTGTTTAATGCTACTACTAATTTTTCTTTCACTTCAACATCACCGACTTTACCCCTTCTGTATCTATCTTTTAAATCCTGAACTTCTTCTTTGTTTGGGTTGAATAAATCATGATAAATAAATACTGGATTTCCTTCGACTTTTCCTGGAATATCTGCTCTAATTCTATTAGGGTCTGTCTTCATTTTCATAACCATTTTTTTTACGGTATTGGCATCATCACTCAAAAAGATAGCATTGTTAGCACTTTTACTCATTTTTCTTTCACCATATATACCGATTAAAGCTGCCTCTTCTCCCTGTATAACTTTTGGAATTGGGAAAAGTTCACCATACAAACTATTAAATCTTCTTGCTATTTCTCTGGCTATTTCTACGTGGGCTACGTTGTCCTTCCCAACAGGGACTAAATGGGATTTTACTCCTATAATATCTGCTGTTTGAAGAACTGGATATCCAAGTAAACCAAAAGGCATTTCAATGTTTGCGTCTCTCGCCATATCTTTTAAGCTTGGCATTCTTTCTAATCTTGCAACAGTTGTTAAGTTTTGCAAAAGTGTGTATAATTCATGTACTTCTGGAATAGCTGATTGAAGATAGAATTTTACATTTTCTGGTTCTATACCTGCAGATATTGCGTCCAAAACAAGACTTCTGGCATTTTCTTCTGATTTTTCAATATCTTCTTTTGTGTTTTTTGTTGTAAGCATATGTAAGTCAGCTATTATAAATATGCTGTCATACTCGTATTGATATTTAACCCTATTTTTTAATGTTCCAACATAATGTCCCAAATGCAATTTTCCGGTTGGCCTATCTCCAGTTAGAATTCTTTTCTTATCCATATGATTTCCTCCTCGATATATTTTAAAAATTAATTTTTTATAATAAAAAAGCTTTCCTTTCGGAAAGCCCTTAAAAATTTAAGGGCATCCTGTATGGATGCCCGATTATATTCATTTTTTAGGCATCCTTAAAGATGCCACCACCATAATTTTTTATTTAATTGTTTTAATTGATTTTTCATCTTAACACATCCTTTTTCTGGTACAATTTTATTATAGCTTGAAAGAATTTTATTGTCAACTTTTAAAAACTTTTAGTGGAGGTGCTATATGAAAAAATTATACATGGTGTTATTTTTAACTTTATCTATTTTCATTTTCTCAGCGGAAACAGAGATATCATATCAAAAATTTGAAGAGTTAACTTTTGACAGAGTTAACTATATTATTACACAGGAAAATGAGGATATAGATAAAGATGGGAAAGTAGAGAGAATTATACTAATAGGAGAGATTTCTTCAGAAACTCCATTTATTCAAAACATTAAATTAGTAATAAGTAATAGAGAAGATACATTTATTCTCTATAAAAACGCCATTTCTGATGGTTATGACCCATATTTTGAATTAGTTGATTTCGATGGAGATGGAATTAAGGATATTTTGATCAAAAATGCGACAGGGGGTAGTGGTGGATACATTAACGTAAAACTTCTCTCTTTTAATGGGACGTATTTAGAAGAGCTCTTCAGTACAGAAAACAGTTATTTCAATGTAAAAGGGAACTTCAAAGAAAATTTTATCGCCAACATAGTAATGGAAGATTATTTTAGTTATGATCTAAACCTTTCTCATAAAAAAGAAATGTACATTGAACAAGGTTTTTACACATCAGAGGGAAAAATATCAAATGAATGGACAGACCTAATGATAGGTGGAATTGGTGCATTTGAAGTGCAAAAGTGGGGAGACAAGAACATGGCCAGAGTGTTAAAGTCCGTTTCTGGATTTTATCACGCAGACAGATTAGGTTATTTGGAATTAATGTTAGATTTCACTGGAGAAGAGATGAAAATTGAAAGAATTAATTTCTCAATAAATTTATACTAAAAATAAATCCCCTTTAGGGGATTTATTTTTAGTTAGAATCAGAATTTATATCTTTTTATTTGCTCGTTTAAATTGTCTGCTAAGGCGGATAGTTCTTCGCTATTTGCACTGATACTCTGAGAGGAACTTGATTGTTCATCTGAACTCTTTTTTATTTCTGCTATATCTTTTGCTATATCAGTTATAGATTCGTTTATTTCATGTATACTTGAATTTATTTCTTCAGAGCTTGCAGATTGTTCTTGTGCAGTTGCTGAAAGGTTTTCTATACTATCGTTCATTTTGTTTACTGAACTTTCGATATTTTTAAAGTTTGTTTCTATTGCTTTTATTTCTTTATCTATTTGATTGACGGACTTTTCTGTTACATCAGAAGCAGCAACTGTTTGCTTTGTTTTATCTTTTATAACATTTAATATTTTTGCTATTTCTTCGGTTGCCTTTGAGCTGTCTTCTGCTAATTTTCTTATTTCGTCTGCAACAACGGCGAAACCTTTTCCAGCTTCCCCTGCCCTTGCTGCTTCAATAGCTGCATTCAAAGCGAGTAAATTTGTCTGCTCAGTTATGGAATCTATTGTTTCTACAATTTTTCCAACATTTTCAGCACTTTCGTTAAGGGCTGATACCTTTTCTTTTGAATTTTTTGATACCCTTGCTGTTTTTTCTATTAACTTTATTATGCTTTCCAAAGTTTTAAAACTTTCGTGTGTAGCATTTGATGTATCATTAGATATATTGTTCAAATCTTGAGAGACTGCTGATATATTTTGTGATGAATTTGTCATTTCTTCCATGGCAACAGATAGGTTAGAAATTCTTTCTTTGATTTCGTTGATATTGTTGTTTATATCTTGTGCTTGTGCATCTAACTCTTCACTTGTTGCAGAGCTTTGTTGGGCTAAATCAGAGAGCTCTTTTGAGGAATTATCTACATTTTCAACACCAGTGTTAATTTCCGAAAAAGAATTTCTAAGAGCTTTTGTTAAATTGTTTAAAGAGTTACCCATTTTACCTATTTCATCTTTTCTATTTTGATCGAATTGTACTTTGAAATTTCCTTTTGCAACATCATTTAGTTTTTCTGAAAATTTTATGATAGGATTACTTATAACTTTTGCTATGAAGTATGAAAGACCAACCATTACACCTATCACGATTATCATAAATATTAATATAAATCTTAAAAGATTGTTTTGCCCCTGAAATAGAACATCTTCACTTATAGCTCTTCCAACAGACCAACCATCTGGCATATCAACATCAGAATCATATACAAAGTATCTTTTTCCATCAAAATTAATAGTTTGTAACTCATCGGAGCTTGCTACTTGTTCTAATTCTGAAAAATTAAAGTTAGGTATTTGAGAGTTTTGTGCAACTATTTTACCTTGTGAATCTAAGATAAAAGAAAATCTATTTTTCCCATCATCATCAATAAATAGTTCTTTTAAAAGTACATCAGGATTTATTTCTGCACCAATAATGCCTAATTTAATTCCCACATCCATTACCGCCTGTGAAACTACAATAACATCAGAATTATCTGTTAAAGATTTTCTCAAATCACTGAAATAGTACTCTCGGTTTTCGTTATTCATAACTTCAGTAAATATAGGGTCATTCGATAAGTTTTTTTCTACATCATCCGTACTCCTAAAATCGCCTTTTTGGTTAATAATGAATATATTTTTGTAATAATCTTTTTCTTCATTAATTTGATTAAGATCCATTTTCATAACTTCCCATAATAATGTTTTGGTAAGACTGTTTTTAGTGTAGATTTCAAGTTCTTTTTGTATTCCACCAAAATAAGTACTAATACTTTTACCGGTTTGTGTTGCTAAATCTTCGGCTGAGTTTACTACTAAAGGTTCGATAGTTTTTCCCACGTTCAACAAAATACCTGAAGCTAAAACTATCATAAGTATCACTAAAGAGCTAATTAACAATACTAATATTCTCTGTGTAATGCTTTTCATTGACTGTATTGCCCCCTTTTATAATATTTAAGCTATTATCATTATACTACAAAAAATTATGTTGTAATTACATATTTTAAATTTCAGCTTTTTTATGGA
>Ga0182234_10083_pt1 | contig 44557 bp, 48 predicted proteins | sample hydfratesGB_TM_A_FD_145595 | JGI IMG/M metagenome (GOLD analysis project Ga0182234, IMG submission 145595) | Subsurface microbial communities from deep shales in Ohio, USA - hydraulic fracturing test GB_TM_A | ecosystem: Environmental > Aquatic > Deep subsurface > Shale gas/oil reservoir >...
GGATTGACAATTGTTTTTCCACTTTTGTTTTTACATTCAATCAAAAGAGAATTACTTCCCTGACGGCTGACAGTAGTCTTTAGATTGATCTGCCTGAAAAAAGGATGAGGATAAATGCGCTTAAAAATCTTATTTATAAATTCCTCCTGTTCCTTAAGAATCTGATCATTTAAATCTGCAACTACATCCCGCACAGCCAGTTTAAGTTTTTCCACTCTCTCCAATCCTCTTTTGATCTTTTCTCTTTCAGCTGCAGCTTTTTTAAATTCATTCTCTACCTCTTTTAACTGTTTCCTCACTTTGTTTTGCTGCAGCAATTCCTGCTGTTTTTCCAGTTCTGATTCCAGATTCCTGACCCTTGACTGAGCCCGTTTACAATCTGCCAGCATATTTTTACTTTCTTTTTCCCGCTGCAGAATTTCCGAATAACAGGAATCAGCCTTCAGATTATATTTATTAAACTCAGCTGCCAGACTATCTTTTCTTTCCAGAAGATCAGATATAGCTTTTTTTAGCCCTTCAATATTTTTGATTTCCAGGAATGAATTATTGATCATTAAATTTTTCAGCCTGTTAATTCTTCTCGCTAAATTATCTTTTAATCCCCGCTCCTCGATCTGATAGTGGTCAATAATTCTAACTGCATTCTGATTTAAGTAATCCAGCTCATTTAACTTACTCCGCAGCAGCTTAATCTCATTTTCTACTTTTAAAATTCTATCCTTAGTCACTGACATTTTTATAGTAAAGCTTTCCTTTTCAGCCTCCAATTCAGAAATCATTTTATCCACAGCCTCAGCAAACTGATCACTCAACTCCTGCAGCTCGGCCTTTATTTTCTCTTCCTTCTGATTCTCCAGAAAGAGTTTCCTCTTTAATTCTTTTACCTTTTTACTGCCCTGAGTTAGCTTCCTTTCTATTTTCCCCAGCAGAGCCTTTCGCTCATGAGAATCACCACAGACAGGACAGTCAACTTCTCTCAGATAAGGGTCACCAGTTTCTTTGAGATAGGAAAGTGATTTTTCTAAAATATCAAAGATATCATCATTAAAATTATTTATTTGATAGAGTCTATCCCGCAGACTATCCATATTTCGTTTGCTATCTGCCAGCCTGTCTTCGAGAGCAAAAGCCTCATTTTGAAAATAGCTCTGCCTCAGTTTATATTCCATAAAACTCTTAGTTTTTAAACTCATTTTTACAATTTCTGATTTAATATTTAAGATTTTATCAGAAAGATCTCTCTTCTCCTCACTTTGAGCTTTAATAAAATCCAGCCAGAAATTAAGTTCTCTCTCTTTTATTTTGATAAGTTATATTTATTGGTCAGTATAATTTTTTCTGCATTTTAGTGAAAGTTTTCTCAAGTTTATTTATTATTATTATTAGCAGCTGGTACGTTTTTCGCTTGACTAAAGCAAATAGATAATTTAAAAGACAATTTAGTCATCTGTAAAATAATAACTATAAATCCTGATAACATTCCTTACAGAGTTGCCCGATTCCCTTTACAAAGTAATCTCTTGTCTCAACTTCCTGACTGGATTTAATCTTAGTCTTCTTACCACAGAGAACACAGTTTTCAAATCCAGCAGAAATTGATTTTTCCTTTTCACCTGGATTAATATCATAAATTTTAATCCCCAGATCAGATAATACTTTTTTTACTAAAGCATAACTAATTCCATTGTTTTTAGCATACTCTTTTAACTGATCTCTGGTCAAATATCCCTGCTGCTGCAATTTATCTTTTAAATAGGTCATTATCTTCACCCTTTATTTTGAATAATACCCAACTGTCTGCTCTAACCCATCTTTAAAATCATAACCAGGAGTCCAGCCTAATTGTTCTTTAGCCTTTCCATTTGCCAGAGAGGAATGCAAAATATCACCTTTACGGGCTTCCTGATAAATAGCTTTTATCTCATAGGGTAAAATCTGATTTAAATGATCTACCAGATCATTAACACTATCTCTACTCTGGGTGCTGATATTAACCAGAATATTATCTCCATTATCTAAAGCAAGCAGATTGGCCTTTACAATATCATAGACATGAACAAAGTCTCTGGTCTGCTGACCATCACCAAAAATTACCGGCCTCTCTTCAGCCAGCATCTTATCGACAAAAATTGAAACAACTCCACCTTCTCCTTTTGGATCCTGTCGGGGCCCATAGACATTAGCATAGCGGAAAATAGTATATTTAAGTTCATAGAGCTCATTGTACATTTTTATGTAATGCTCAGGAGTATGTTTGCTAATACCATAGGGTGACATTGCTTTGATTGGATGTTCTTCATCTACAGGCAGATAATCTGGTTCTCCATAGACAGCTGCAGAAGAGGCATAAATGATTTTCTTCACCTTGTATGCTCTACAGCACTCTAAGAGATTAATAGTACCTAAAATATTGTTTTGAGCATCAAAAAGAGGATCATTTATTGAATGCTGAACATCTATCTGAGCTGCATGGTGAATAACATGGCTAATTTCATTTTCTTTAAAAACTTCCTTTAATTTCTGATCTCTAAGATCTAAGTTATAAAACTCAGCCTGGTCATTTAAATTTTCTTTTTTACCTGTGCTTAAATTATCAACTACTATTACCTGATGACCTGCCTCAATTAAGCCATCTACTATATTGGAGCCGATAAAACCTGCTCCTCCGGTGACTAATACTTCCATTTATATTCAACTCCCTTGATCTGAGTAGTAAAATACCCGCTGCTGCAGAATATTAGCACCGGGTAATTAAATATCTAACTTTTTTAATTTGCCTTATGCCCCATAAAAATAACTTTTAGAGTTTCTAATAAGATCTTTAAGTCAAAGACAAATGACCGCTTATTGGCATATAAGAGGTCCATCCTTAGTTTATCTTCGGCATCTGTATCATAAAACCCATAAACCTGGGCTAAACCGGTAATCCCTGTTTTTATAAAGTGGCGGTATTTATAATGTGGTATTTCTTTTTCAAACTGCCCCACAAAGTGTGGCCTTTCCGGTCTCGGGCCAACCAGGCTCATATCTCCTTTTAAAACATTGAGCAGCTGTGGAATCTCATCGATTCTGGTCTTTCTTAAAAACTTACCTATTTTAGTTACTCTGCTGTCATTTTTTTGCGCCAGGACAGGTCCTGTATTTTTCTCGGCATTATTAACCATTGTCCTGAATTTATAGACTTCAAATTTTTCTCCCCGGCGGCTGACCCGCTCCTGCGTAAAAAAGAGAGGTCCTCTGCTTTCCAGTTTTACTGCAATAGCCGCCGGCAGAGTTAAGGGCAAACTCAAAATCAGACCAATTGAAGCGAGAAAAATATCTGTTAAACGCTTAAAGAAAAACCCTATAGAATTGTGAGGTGGAACAATCTCAAAAACCGGCATTTCTCCAATCTGCTCCAATCTGGAACCGAATAGCATAATCTCATAAAATTCAGGTACCAGCGAAACTTCCCAGTCTTTCTCTAAAGCTGCATAAAAGGCATCTTTTTTTTCAGCTTCATTTAAATTGGAAGCTACAAATATTATATCTGCCTCTATCTCCATTAATTTTTCTTCTAGATTATTTAAATCAGTGGATAAATTAAAATCTACAAAATCTAAATCTTTAAGATAATCAGGATCATCTATTATTACATCTTTTATGTTATAACTTTTATGCATCGAATGAACTATGTTTTTAATCAATTTAGCCGTATTTTCTCCCCGACCAACAACAATAATCTCTTCTTTTTTAGAAATCAGGCGCTCTAAGGCAATTGTTAAATAACGCCAACTAACCATAATTACAAAAAGGGCAGGAAAAGACATTAAATAAACTGAGCGCGGAAAGGCTAAAGAATGAGTTAGATAAGTAACTGCACCTGTAAATAGGACAATGATAAAGGTTGCGGGGATAAAGGTATAGAATACTTCATCTAATCTTCTTTTTAACTGATTGCTGTAGAGGTTATACATCTGGAATAAAAGCACAGAAAATATTGAAGTGTATGGAATGATATTTAAATAGTCATTGTAGTTTTGAGCTGGTATTCCCCCAATGAAACGCAGTTTAAAAGCCAGCAAAAAAGCTAAATTAACGAAAATAACATCCCCGATAATGCGGATAGTGTTTATAATTAATTCCTTAGTTTTCATAATATCCCCCTGTTTGTAAAGCAATAGCTAGCAAAAAAATTGCATCTGTATTTATCTTTTATTATACTTTAAATAACAAGGTAATTCAATGGATTCGACAAAAATAGCGGTTGTGAAATGAAAAACTCCCACCATAATTTTTAAATATTAGTGAGAATAACAATCTAAAGTAATATTTAATTCGACAAAGTTCTAAATAAATCGGGTGGTACATTTTTCGCTTGACAATAGCAATCACTAAGATTATCACTACATACTGTTCCAGAAAAAATTTCAGCGATAGTTAATACTGCAGCTTCTCCTTTTGCCTGATATTCTCCATTGTCTTTAAACCTTCTTTCAAGTTTAGCAAATCTTCTAATCTCATTTAGCTTAGTAATTTGATAAATTTTAAATACTTTTTCTTCAATCATTTTTGTTAATTCAGTATAAAGTTCAGATTTTAAAGTAGCTTCTTCAAGTACATGGGTTGGAATAATTATGTTATCTTTATATAATAAAGGAAGTAAATAAAGTCCATCAGCAGAATAAAGATTGCCTAGAACACAGTTATCAATAATCAAAGGAGGATTCTTCAACAATATCCTCGACCTCCTCCTTTACCAGTATGTCTTTGATTGATAAACCAACATCAGCTAAATATTCTTTATAAGCATTTTCTGTTATTTTATTTTGTTCATAATTGTCATTTAATATTTCAAGATAACTCTGAGGTATATAAATATCATTTGTAGGAAGAATTAACTCTCTAGAATATCCAAGTTTAGCAAAGGTAGAATTTAAATGAATATTAGAAAACTCATTATATTGATCTTCATCTATTAATTCTAAAACTTTTAATCTAACCAACATCGCTTTAAAACTAACTTTAAAATAATTTTGCGCTTTAATAATTTTATTGATATTAATTACTTGATCACCAACAATATTAAAAAATTTATATATTCCATCTTCAGGCATTAAAAAATGAACAGCAAAATAATCAGCTAGAGTTTCACTTTCATTCCTTTGATTTTTAAACTTAAAAGTATCACAAATAGTCCCGTTTAATTCTTTATCAAAATAATAATGATAAATTTCATGAGCAGCTGAAAAATGCTGTCGCCCCAGAGTATGGGCACTGTTTATAAAAAATAAATAGTTGTTTTTATAATGGAGAAAATAAGCAGATATTGAAGAGTTGTTTAAAGGTTTTTTGGTTAATAAAATATTTAATGATTCAATTAGTTCAAAAATATTAGTAACCGGTTCTTTAAAAAATCCAAGTTTTTCTCTTATTTGATTAGCTCGTATTTTGGCTTTTTGCTCTAATAAATTGGGCATAATTAATCACCTGCTTTCATTATTTCCTGAAGATCATTGAAATTAAATAATAATTTTTTTGTCCAGTTTATATTTTCTTTTTCTTTATCGTTAAGACCATCAGTTCTAAAAGCAATAGATATTTCCTCAAACTCCTCCGGTTCCTCTAAAAAATACATTAAAGAATAACCATAAAGATCAGCCAATTTTTTTAGTAATAAAGAATCAATTTTTTTCTGTCCTCTTTCAATGTTAGAAATAGTTACTCTATTAATACCCGTCAATTCTTCAACTTCTGACTGTGTAAAAGCAGATGACTCACGAGCCTCTTTAAGCCTTTTTCCAATTTCAGTAAAAGTTAATTTGGAAGTCAATATACCCACCCCTTTGTTTTATATTATTACATTATCATTTTATTATAGTTTAATTGTAGCATTATAGTTACAAAATTACAACATTTTTTTATAATATTTTGTAGAATATTTATTTGTTGTATAATAAAATCCCCGGGAATTGCAAAGTAGTATTCCAGTAAGTTGCAAACTAAAATTCCCTATTATTTCTCAAAAACTCACTGCAACACAGGGAGCATTTAGTTGCAATAAAAAAACTCCCACCAGAAATTTAAACTCCAGTGAGAGTAGTAATCTAAATAATATTTAATTATCCTCTTTTTCCTCATCAAAAAAATGATTTATATTCATTGGTGGCATTTGAACAGGTCCAACCTGCATTTCTAAAGTCATATGACTTATAATGCTTCTAATATAAGGAAATAATATAGCTAAAGTGTTTTTCTTAATTATTTCTTTATGCTTTCTGTTATTCTCATCATAATCAGCTAGGGAAAAAATTCCATAGATTTTTAACTTAAGATAAAATGGTTTATTATTATCGACATAGTTTTCATCAAATATATAGCAGGTCACAATTCTTTTGAAATTATCTTGATTTCTTTCAGTATTAAATTCAAAATTTAAATCTACATCAATTTTTTGATTCTGATCTTTTGTGAAGTTTTCATTTTTTTTAAAAACAAATTCATCAATATAATAACTATCAAATTCTAAAACACTTTTATTTTTATTCATGCTGCTAATAACTCCATTTCATTCTCTTCCACCGATTGAGAACTGCTTTTTTTATGTGTTTTAAATGTATAATTTTCATTTTGATTACAAATATAAGCATCAAAAACAGAGACATGATCTTTTTCTATATCCTGTATTTCAATTCCAGCTTCACTCAAATCATTTATTAAATCTTCTTTAGAAACATTATCAAAATATGCATCAAATTCCTCTTCTAAATTGTTTGAATTAATAACCAGATTTTCATTTTGCTTTAATTCTCTTAAACTATCCATCATTAACCCTCCCTTTTCTTACTTCGTCTATAGATTCTTTATCAAGATAATTATTATCAGCTATTGAAATTATTGTACAGTTTGGAATTCTTGATTTGACTAGTGCTTTTCTTTCTTTAGTAAATTTAATATATATATGAGAAATAATAATGTCAACACTAGAATTGTTTTTTATATGTTCAAATAATTTAAAATCATATTCAAATCCACTATTTCCACTATAATTTTCTCGTAAATCATAATACTCTAATTTGTCTAATAACCTATTCCGATATTTATTATATAATTCTAAACCCTCATCAGAAGTAAGATCTAAAATAGAAGTATTTTCTAAATCCACCTCAGTTTTTAATACTGAATAGTTATTATAAGCATAATATTTTTCTTTATTATTCCAACTCTGAGCAATAGCCCATTTTGAAGCAAGTATAATTGGTTCCTCTCCAATACCATCAATAAAGAAATATATTCCATTTCCCAACCAGTGAGATTTATCAGGTTTATAAATAAAATTACCTTTTTTAATATCATCAACATTATTGCTATCTGTACCATGATAAGCAGTTATTGTCGCTGGCATATTTACACCTTTCCATCTCCTTGATTCCTTACTATTAATGTCTAAATAAATTATATATCAAATCAAATAATATTTCAATATTTATTTCAAAAAATTTCCAATGAAATATATTTTAAACTAAATAAATTATTAAATCTACTCAAACCAACCCTGTTCATTTTTAAAATTTTCAATAGCTAACTCTGCAGGTCTGACACTATTATCTATAACATTCCGCTTACCATTATTCACAGAAAAACTACAAACATACAAACCATCATAACTTTCTGGACTGGAAAAGCTATATATTTCATCTGCTAGAAAACACAATTGATCAGCAAATAATGACTTATCTTCCCAAATAAGCACATTATAAATAACGCCATCAACAAGCTCTCCATCCTGCCAGGTACCTTCCTTAGTCTTAATCCTATTATAAAGATATTCTACACCCTGACCATTTCTCTGATGATTCTCGAACTCACCTTCATAGATTAAAGTTCCTTCAAAGTCAAAGATTTTAGCCTCACCTTCAACAATTCCTTGCTTGTCAAACTCAGCCTCACAGATCTTATGGCCATCACTATCAAAAACTCTAAATAGCTCATTTTCTGTTTCAAGAATTACATTCCCATCTTTATTTAGAATTTTATCTTTACTGTAAATTTTCGCTTTATCATCAGGAGCCAAAATATTATAAAGTTCAATAGTATCTTTGTTTGAAAGATCCCAAACAGATTTTGACTGCTTTAGATGATACTGAAAGGTAGAATAAACAGGTATGGTAATCAATTCCATCAGTTCGTCAACAGCTGGTTGGACAACTGGATAGTTATCATTTTTTTCCAGCTCATTAATATCTTTAAGCTTATCAATTATTTTATTCAGCAGCATAAACTGTCCATTATTCATCAGAGATTTAATTGAATTAATCCTGCTAAAAATATTATCACTTATATCTACAAAATCAAAACTGTCCCAAAATGTCTCCTGCTGGCTATTAAAAGCCTGAGTAATTGCTCTTTCAAAAAAGAAAAACACCATCTCTTTATTTTGCTTCTGCTGCTGTTCTTTTTCTCTTCTCTTCTGTTGTCTTTCAAATCGAAAAAGTGAAATCGCAATAATAGCTGAAACAATAATGCTGATTATAGAAAGATATAAGGTGAGATAACTATTAAGCTGTATTTCTGCAAAAAATTCTCTTTCAAGATTAAAAGAAAGAAATGAAAATATATCCGGTAAGTAATTCATCACAGAAAAAAGAAGCGGAATTACCAGAACAGGAAAAACAATTATAAAAATTACTATTAAAATAATTTTTAACTTAGTGCCAGTAATTCCTCTAGCTGGCCCCAGAGGTGTCCCATCAGCTTCAAATTCTTTGTTGTGAGGACTTTCCAATACAATACATAAAACTTTTTCATCATCAAAATTTTCTAAATCTCTTCTTTCCTCTTCATCTAATTCATTTCTAGCTGAACAAATATACTTTTTCTTTAAGTTAACCGAATAACTTGTGATTTCAACGTCTCCAACATATTCATCTGGGCACTTGTTATTAAGCTTTGAAAATATACATCTCAACAATTTATGATTGAGCTTAGTTAGCATAATTTCAGCTCCAGTCTGTTTTTCTATTTACTACTCAATTTCTCTTCCATAAAATCATCATCCACATATTTAAAAGATTGTGGTGCAGTAAAATCACTCAGACTATCTTTAGAAACAGCTTTCTCGTAAAGGTTTAATTTATCAATTTTCATCGCATAACCCTGATCTTTATCTTTAAAATAATCACTAAAATAATCAAACCCAATACCAGATTCATTCTTTGTCTCCGACCAGATATTTAGTGGAGTATCATTAATTATTTTATCAATGGTAAATTCACCAATAATCTTCCCTACCGGCATAGTACAATAAATGACAACTGATTCTATTTTCTGTTTAAAAATTCTTTTTCTATACTCATATTTCTTTTCTCCAGAAATAATTTTATCTACAAATTCTGGTTTAATCGATAATAAGGCTTTCATTAGCTTGACCTTCCTTTACTATATAGTACTGTCAACTACCTTTACTACAAAAAAGTCAAATCATTAAACTGTAAATATTTTTTTATAAATCTTATTATCTCTCTTCTCTAATAATCTCAGTAATGTCAACATAATCATTAGGAATAACAATATCATTATCTAAAGCCGATTCAAAAAACAGCTTTTTATACCATTGAGTTCCCTGGTAATATTTATACCAGTTGGAATCCAGAAAATCTTCTTCTAAATAAATTTCTTTTACAATCCTGTCATTAAAATCTTCTGGGATAAAATACTGAAAAGCTTCCTCAAGCCAGCGGTGCTCATCATAATCTAAAAACTCATCATTTTCTTCAAAAAGTTCTTCATTTATCATAAACTTTTTCCAGTTTTGAATACGGTCATCTGTTTTTTCTTTTAATACTAAGTTACTAAAAAACTTATTTTCATTTACTTCAGCAACAGAATCATCTTTATATTCTGGATTTTTCTCTAAAAAAGTCTTTAAATGTTTTTTTATTTCTCTAAACGCTTCAGTAAATCTCTCTTTGTTGCTGATTCTCGTTGTTTTATATTCTTCAGAAAAATCGTTGGAACTATCAAAACAATATTTCCAGTTCAAATATGGCATATCCGGATAACTAAATACCTGACCGTGACCATAAGCCGGAAGATATGTATCTTTAGTCTCATATTTAAGCTGATCAAATAATTTATTTGCAAATCCTTTAAGGCCAACATCTTCTTTAATTTTATTAGAAGTGGCAAGCTCTTCTACATCATTGACCTTACTTAAAATACCTGAGAAACCCTGATGAGAAAAAGTATCTGCATAAGCATGAAGAGTAATTCCCAATTTTATGGGATCACCTTCTTTTACAGCTGTTTTAAGTATATCCATAATAATTGGTGATTCTTTTTTACAGCGCATCTTTTTCACAAAACTTTCTCCGTCACAACCGGGAACAAAGTGAAAAGCTGTGGTATTATTAATCATAGCCCCATAATTAAAAGTATTAACTATAAAATAATCATGACAGGTTGCCGCATTAATAATTTTTTCAGAATCGCCGAAATCCTTTTTAAGACCTGAGAGTATTGCGCCATTGTTATCATCAGCAAGGGTTATTTTATTGATTTTAGCGTCATCAACAAACTGGGAAGCATAAGCTATTTTGTGAGCAGTTTCCTTTTCTATTCCAACAGAACGGGCCATGGCCAGCAGAGCATAGAAATGAGCATCTTTTTTCATTTCAAATCACCCTTATTTTTTATTTGATAGATTCTTTAAATGTTTTTTAACAAAAGATAAATCTAAACCTTAGCATCAAAATATCTTCTTTCAATCTCAGGACCATCAATATCATAACTTTTAAATTCCAAACTCAGCACATTAAAAATCCTGAATTTCTTAAGCAGAAAATTATATAAATCTCTATCATGTGTGGAAATAAAAATTTGTTCTGGCCTATTACCATTTAATAATATCGCTCTAATAACATCAATAAAAGAAAAAATATTGATGTCATCCATGTTCTGAATAGGATCATCAAGAAAAACTGAATTCAATTTGCTCCAGTTGTTTTTCAAAACAAAACTCAAGAATAGAGATAATACAACCACATTTATCTGGGCACTGCTGTAAATGTAAGAAGGATTGGCAGAATTAGAATCATTTTTTGATTTCATATTCAAGACTAATTGACCTTTATTATAAGCTGAACTTCGTTTCCAGTCTATTTTATTATAGATCGGCTGCGGATTAATACTTTGATAAATCTTATTCGCAAGATCTTTATAACCATTTAAAGTTTCTTCAGTTAAATCATTAATGACTACCGGGATCTCTTTTTCCAGCTTTTTCAACTCACTAATTTTATCTTCTAAAGTTTTAATTTTTTTAGCTTCTAGTTCTATTTTTGATTTCAATTCCCCTATTTGTTTACTGAGATCAGTATTTGAGAAATAATTAATTAATACCTTTAGTTTTTTTATTGCCTTATTAATGATCTTATTTTCAAACTTTACTTCCTCAATTTTGGTTTTAACTCTTTTATAATACTTATTAATATTCTCATCTTTAGTTAAATCTAAGTTTTCCAACCTCAATTCATAATCTGAGATAAATTGATTAGATTCAGTCAATCTAGTTTCAGCCTTTTCAATTTCCGATTCTAATTTATTTAAATCATCAAATTGCATTTCTTTTTCATATTGATTAATCTTTTCTTTTACCACTATATGAATATCATTTTTATCCTTCAGTCCCAAGTCATTGATTTTTCTTTTCAATTCCTTAGATTTGCTATTTTTTTCTGTATAATTTTCAATGGCAGTTTCTAAATCTCTTTTTTTATTATAAATTTGATTTGTATATTCATCAAAACTTTTCTCTAATTTTTTTAACAGTTGAGTTAACTCTTCATTTTTTTTACTGATTGTAGCTTTTAAATCCTCTTTTTTCAACTTCCAATCTTTAATTTTTACTTCCTCATTATTTTCCAACTTATCTTTAAGCACAATCAATAATTCATCAGCTTTTATTTTATTATTACAGACCGGACATTTTTCTGCAGATAAATTTGCCTGAAAATATTCTTTGCTTAAAGTCAAGATTTTATTTCTCAAGTCATTAAAATTATCTATCTTTTCTTTTACAGTAGTTAATTCTTTTTTGAAATCATCTATTTCACCTGTGATTTTATTAATTTCTTCAAGTTCTTCTAAAAATAGCTCTTCTGCTTTTTTATCCAGTTTAATTAAATTTTTGGTCACAATTTTAATAGGTGGTTCGTCATTTATTAATTTTATTATTTTGTTTAAATGCTCAAGAGTTTCTTGATGCTCATTTCTAATTTCTTCATAATTAAGTTCATTATTTAATAAATCAAAATTTGAGTTTATAAAAAGCAGCTTCTGATAATCATTCAGTTTTTTCTTTTCTTCTTTCAAATCTTTTAACTTTTTAGCATAATTTTGTTTATCTTTTTTAGAAAGATCATATTTAATAAACTGGCTACTCAATTTTCTTGCACTGCTTTCTTTTTCACTTAATTCATGCAATAATTTATCATTTTTATCTTTTGATTTTTTCATCTCAGACAATAGATTCTTCATTCCCTCATTAGTAAGGCTATCCTTGGCCTGAAGAGTATTTTTCAAATCAAAACCTGATATAATTTCTCTTAATTCAGCTAATGATTCTTTAAATGAGCTACCATCTAAATTACTATTATTAAATTCTGCTAATAGTGCTTTTCTCTCCGCTTCCAATCTAGTTTTATTATCTAATAGATTTTCATTCTTATTTTCAGTTTCTTTCCTTATTTCCTTAATCTTATTATTAAAATTATTATAGTTTTTAAGTCCGGCGAGATTACTTAAAATTGAATACCTCTCACTGCTTTTATAGCCGCGGACAAAATCAGCTACAATCTCCTGACTTAAGAGATGTGAAAAACTGAATGAACTTTTAAAATCAAAATCATCTCTATTTTTATCTTTTAAAAGCAGTTCGGCAATATTATTAAATTTTTTATCACTTATATTTAAGTCACCAGAATTAAAATCTGTATTTGCTGTTGTTTTCGTCTTTCTTGTAAATTTAATATTCTGATCATTAGGCTCAGCTAAAGTGATTTCTACCTGCCCATTATCGTCAGCAAACTTATTTTTCATAAATATTTCTTTATTTTTTTCTCTGCTTTCTTCTTCATAACGCCTGAGAGATCCTGTAAATCCCCATTCGACTGCATCAAAAAAAGAAGTCTTCCCCAGACCATTATTCCCTGTTATAAGAATAATCTGAGCTGGAGAAGGAATTTCAATTTTCTGATCTCTAAAAGCACGAAAGTCTTTAATTTCTAAGTTTTTAATTTTATACATTATTTGATTCCTCCTGCAGCCAGGTTTCTACAATAGCTTTAGAATCTAAATCTTCAGCTTCAACTGAAAGGTTGCTTATCATATTCTTAATCTTATCATCTTCACTTTTTTTAGAAATTTCGCTGCGAAATATTTTGTTATCAATATGATTTGCTGAACTCAAATTATCTTCCTGCAATTTTTTGAATAATAAAAGTTTTTTTAGATTTTCTTTTAATGTTAAATTACTATTGTAATCTAAAACTATTTTTTTACAATAATAATGATCATTTTCAATTTCTATTTTCAAATTATCTTTCAATTTGAAATCAATAAAAAGCACTATATAAATATCATAAAAAATACTGTCAGATTCAAAATGTTTATATAGCTCTTCTCGATTATTATGAATATTACCACTGACAAAGGATTCCAGATAATCTTTGATTTTTGATAAATTACTCTCTTCATTTACAACAGCAGTTAAAAAAATTGCAAAGTCATTATTATAAATTTCAGTTTCACAATCTATATTTATGTTTTCTTTAAGTTTAAAAGCTAAATTTTTTAGTTTTTTTAAATCAGTATTAATCATCAAAAATCACCTCATATATTTCTTGGGCTTTTTCATATTCTCTTATCTGACTGATGCAGTAAGCACAATTTAAAGTTGGTGAATTATTAACAGGATTCATAAAAGTATTCTCTTCTTTCCCAGGAAAACAATCTAATATAATAAGTTCAAAGAGATTTTCACCCTGCATGCACTCTTCACTACAATTATTTAGTCGACTGCCAAAAATTAATATTTTATCATTTTTTTCATGCGAATATTTCTGTTTATCCAAATGCTTATAAATTAATGGCACAGCTTCTTTATATGTATACTCTAAACTCTGCTCTGAGATGTTATAAATATAATTATTATTTATAACATTATTTTTTTCTGATAAGATGCTATTTCTATTATTTTTCATTTCTAAAGTGTAATCAACTCCATTAATTTTTTGCAGTAATAAAAATATAATAACAGAGTTTATTCTTCCCTCTTTAGAAAGATTATTTTCGTCTGCTGTCATCTGACGGATTAAAGCCTGCAGTTTATCACAATTTTCTTGAACAGTGAAAAATTGCTTTATTTGAGATAGAGCAGAAAATAATTCTTCTTTTACCTCTCTATCTAAGGAAAACTCTCGCTCTATTTTTTTCTCTATTTTCTTTACCTGTTTTTCAATTTCTTGATAAATATTTAATCCTATTCCATTTAATTGCTTATTGCCAAATATTTTATTTAAAAAGCCAATATTACCAATAAAATTTAAATTGATTTCAACTTTATCTTTTAAAAAATTATCCATCTATTTATCATCACTTTCATTTATTGTCTGACTATTTTTTTCAATCTTATTACCAAATCCAAATGATAAAATACTATTCTTATTTGACTTCTTTTTAATGAGAATTAGCACTACAAAAGCAGCTAAAACTATAAAAGCAATAAGCCCAAATTCGGTTTCAATATATGGAATTATCTCAACCAATTTTTCTAAAATAGACATAGTTATTACCTCCGCTTAATATTTTTTTATGCTATATATTATATTTATCGCTAAGTATAATTTATCCTGCTTTTTAGTGAAAAATTTATCAATTATATTAAAACTCCCAACTTAATATATCATCAATGATTTCTTTTTTATGATTATCATCTAAAAACTTGCTATATCTTACCTGATGATCAAATTTACTTATAAATAAATTTGTTTTTAACTTTTTAATATCTTCTCTAAATTTTGTTCTAATATCTTTATCCAAATCATTTAATATATCTTTAATCGAGCTTTTATATTTACTCCAGGTGCTTTCCAGAGCCCACTTTTTCACCCACTCTAACATTTTATCAATTAATACTTTTTGTATCTCGGTATCTGACCTATGATTGATAAAAACTTCAAGTTTAATAATATTAGACAACTTATTATGATTCTGCTTTCTAATAAATTTTAATAATAAATCAATATCAGCATTTTTGATTTCATTAATAAAAAAATCAGGAAATTTATTTTCTAAAAAAATATAATTCACAATCAATTCTATCCTTTTATCAATTTCAACACCTTCAGTTATCTTTGCAATATCAATTAATTCTGAAGATATTTCTTCATTTATTTCATCTCCATCATTATAATCATATACTAAATAATGAAATTTATGCATTAAATAATTGAAAGCTCCATTACGCTTAATAACATCTTTTGAATTTAATAGATCAATAAGATTCTGATATTCAAATTTCAATTCTGGTGAAATCATAAAATAAAGAAATATCCCATTCTGATTATCTTTTTTTAAGCACTCAAAAAAAGATTCTTTGTCGATTTTATAAATTAATCGAAAAACCAAAATGAGGTGACTTAATTTATGACCGATTTCTCCGGCATAACCACTAAAAAAATCTATACCTTCCAAAATATTTTGATAATTATTTATGTCCATCTTAATTTCATATTTAATGTCAGAATATTTACCCTTCAGCAAAATGTTTAATCCAATTATTAAATATCTTAAACTTTCATTATCCTTACAATAATCAGCAATTTTATTTAATTTATCTTCTTGAATAACTAGCAGGGTACTATAAAATAATAATGATAGTTTTGGCTTATCCTTTGAATCTATATTTCTTATAAATTCTTCAAACTCATCAATTAAAACTTTGTAATCATCTTCACCATATATATTCACAATTTGTTCTTGATATAAAAACCAGCTGCTATCAACTTCTTGAAACAAATCAGAAAGCTCTTTAAATGTTTTAATATCCATTAATAATCCCACTTCTCTTTTTTAGTTTCTCTTAAATAAATATTTTCCAATTGATTTTGGATGCTATCAAGATTTTCATAGTCTGCATCTATAACTGAAACTCTAAAGATATCAAATTTATCTGCTTCAAAATTAAATTTGACTCCATTTAATGAGGCTCCAATATGTAAATTTAAAACATAACTTTCTAAGTCAAGGTCATATAAAAAGATAAATCTATCATGAAAATTCAGATCATAATTTTTCAAATCAAAAGCATCAAAGTATCGGTGTTTGTCAAGTAAGTTGTCGCATTTAGTTAAAAATTTCTTTGAACCCCACTCCTGCAGAGACTCATTTAAGAGCTCTGCTGGTTGAGATATTTTTCGACTTCAGCTGCATCCATTGGGTTTAAAGTTACAAATTGTGGCAGAGACCAGTCTTTAATATCTCCTGCCCATCTTTCTGGATGTTCCGCCTTTGCTTTTAAGTATGTTTCAGTTCTCTTTTTCATGATATTTATATCAAGCCCGTAATGTCTCTGGTAGGGCGTTATAAATTTAATTCCACTGTGTAGATGTTGATGATTGTACCAGTGAACAAACCTGGCAACCCATTCTCTGGCTTCCTCAAGGTCTTTAAAGCCTTTATTAGGATAAATAGGTCTGTACTTCATTGTCTTAAATAAAGACTCAGAATAGGGATTGTCATTGCTTACTCTTGGTCTTGAAAATGAACTCTGTACTCCCAGTTTTTCCAGTGTCGCTAAAAATGTTGCTGCTTTCATTGGACTTCCATTATCAGAGTGTAGTACCAGTGGTTTATCTTTAACTGCTACTCCCTGAGATAGAGCTGCCTTTCTGATCAGTTTTGTAGAATACTCAGCATTTTCAGTCTCCCAGACTTCATAAGCTACTATCATTCTGCTGAACATATCAACGATTAAATAGAGCTTAAAGAAGCTGCCTTTAATCATCGCATTCAGCCAGGTGATATCCCAGGTCCAGACCTGATTAGGAGCAGTAGCAATATGAGTTGGAGCTTCTCGTTTTACAGGTTCTTTGCTTTTAGCTCGATGAGTATTCATTTTTTCTTCATCTAGAACGCGATAGAAGCTTGATTCTGAAGCGATATATTTACCCTGATCAGCAAGTTTAGGAACGATTTGAGAAGGGGGCAAACTGGAAAATTCTTTACTATTTGAAACTTCAATTATTTCCTGTTTTTCAGTTTCAGTTAATTTATTTTTAGGTTCTGGTCTATCAACCAGAGGTCTCTGATCTTCTTTGATATTATCTTCTTCAGTCCACCTTTGATAGGTTCTGATTGATATATCCAGTTCCTGACAGGCTTTAAATAATCTGCAGCCATTTGCATGTGCTTCATCAATTAGTTCTACAGCTTTTTTGCGATCTGAAATTTCTATTGATCGTCCTCTGGGTCCCCCCAGATCGCTCGGGTCTTTTTTCTGAGCACCAGTAAAGCTGCAGTTTCAGCAAGAGCTTTTTCCTTTTCTCTAAGTTCTTTTTCAAGTTCTTTAGATTTCTTTTGTTCTTTTTTTAGATTATCTTTTAATTCCTTAGGATCTTCAAACTTAGTTTCATTGGCGTTCTGACACTGTTTGATCCAGCTTTTAAGTTCCTCAACATGGATACCTTTTTCACGGCAGTATTTGGCTGTTTCCAGTTCTGAGAGACTGGCAGTTTCTAAAACAGCCTGAAACTTATCACTGGAAGACCATTTACTTGATTTTTTATTTCTAGTTGGATTATTTTTTATGACCTTAGCTCTCCAGGTGTAGAGAGTATTAGCAGGTATATCAGTCTCTTTTGACAGAGCAGATACTTTTTCAGCATTAGGTGGAGCCAGTCTTTTAAATATGGATTCTTTTAATTTTTTAGGATAAACAGTTTTCGGCATAGTAATTCTCCTTAGGTTTTATTGTCGTTACTCTATTATACACAGATTTTAGTCCTCACGACAACTAGCCTAACACATAGGGGTATTCTAAACTACTATTAACTCCATCAACTTCATAAAACCAAATAATAGGATTATTAAGATCAAGAAGCTCTCTAATATATTCTATTATTTTTTTGGTTCTTTGGTTTAAATCATAGAATTTATCAATAATAATCACTCTAACATTATTAGTACTAAAAATATTTAGTTTTTCTTCTAAATAATTCAATAAATCAGAACCCTGATAAATAATCATATTTAAATTTCCTTATTAAAAATATTATTTTTGTCAGATAAAAGATTTTTTTTCAGTTTCTCAAAAATATCATTTGCTTGAGCAGAGGTTAATTCAATAATCGTAGAGTAATTTTCTCCAAATGAATTAAAAGAAGTTCCCAACATATAACCTTTTATATTTTCACAGTTTTCTAAAAAAATAAATCTATCATGAAAATGCTTTGTTGTTGCTTTAAATTCTAAATTTAATCTTTCTCCTTTTTTATTTACAGCATCTTTAAGAGAAGTTATAGACTCCTCAAATTCCTCAAACTCATTTTTACAGATTTCAAATCTCTTTTCGGGGTCTTCTTCTGAATTATTAAATTCGTATACAATTTTTTTGTTCATTGAAAGAGTATTAGCAATAACTGAATAAATATCTTCTAGTTTAGATTTTCCACCTTCTGTCTTATAATTTATAGCATATGGATCAAAAATCCATAAATTATTATAGCTACTGCTATCAGCTATATCTTCAAAAATATCTAATGCTTTATGATATTGATTCTCTGTTAAAAAATGAAATAATTTTTGAGATGAGAACTTTTTTGCCATTGAATTTTCCTGATAAAGATAATCTGTTATTTTTTTAGGATTAAACTCACCAATTTCTATTGGCTCAGAGTTATAACTTTTTAATTTTACAGTTTTAGATGAAGTATTTAATTTTTTTGAGCCTTTATTAGAAACAATATTCATATTAACATTTATAGAAGAAATAAATGAAGCATCATAATTAGCATAGACCAGATCATCATCAGAAGTATAGACCTCAAGATCATAAAGATTCCATTCTTTTTCTGAAAAAGATTCGGCTATTTCTCCCATATATTTTTTACTATCTACAACTAAATCATTAATTTTAAATTTAATTATAAATATTAAATTTGCAAAATCATTTCCCAAAATATCAAAAATTATTTTGTCTTTATTGCCACTATCATCAAGCTTCATTTTAATTTCAAGAGGAGTATGGTTATAGACTAAAGTATTAAATAATAAATAGGGACTTCTTTTAATAGAAAGTCCTGTCCATTCTCTTATAAAGTCAGAAATTTTATTAAATACATTTTTTTCTTTTAAAAAATCATTTATCAAACCTTGCTTATTATAAGTTATATACTCTATATAATTACAGCAGTAAGTAGAATAAGGGTTTTTCTTATTATCTCTTTCAAGAAATCCCGCTATTTTTTTATCATATTTAATTTCTTCATTTTCATAGTCCCGAATAAATTCTTCTGAAAACTCAACTTGATAATTTCCAATTTTTTTATTTTGTTTTATTTTCTTATTTTCAGGATAGTCTTCAAATTTATCATGAAAAATTGTTAGTATACATTTATTATCTAAAAATATTTGTTGTTTAATCATCTAATCATTCCTTTTTAGTCTTTATCTAGATTAGAATAATCTCTTCCGACTCCTTGCAATTTAATTGGTCAGCTATTATAATAGAATTACAGTAAGTGAAAGAGGTGGTTCTATGGATATAAATCTAGAAGATATTTTTGAAATTGTCGAAGAACCAGAACACTCAAAAAATGTTTTGTTAAATTTTCAGGAAAAATATAATATTGATTCAGAAGAGCTCTATCTGTTCTATCAACAGAATGGAATTAATTATGAAGAATTACCTGTTACAGAAGAAGACTTTAAATCATGGATTCATCATTTTATTATCTTTAAAGAAAATGGTGGCGATCCCTGGGAACTAAAAGAAGCAGGTATATGGGAAGAAAATACTGACTATCAGAACAAGGAGGAAGATTACTCTCCTTGTTCTTTTTTGTTTTCTGGTGATATTTTTTCTGGTGATATTTTATGAGCTTTACAAATAATTTCTTTGATTTGTAAACCTTTAACAGGATGGAAAAGCCACTGCGAATTAGCTGAATTCACAACAACTGCAGTATCAGCACTCATTGCAATAACATCTTCTCCTTTTTCTACTACTCCTGCATCAGTCGCCATTAATACTGACTGAACACAAAAAGATAAACCTCTAGATATCAATGATAAAGTATGTACAATTGTTGATTTTTTGATTTCTTTTGTACCAGGAATTATAATTTCATTAAAAGGCATTGTTCCCTGGACAAGTTCGATATTATTATCAAATAACTTCTTCCGTACTTTCCTTTTAGATGTCTCAGGAATAACCTTTTTATTTTCACCATTCTTATCCTTAACATTAAATTCCTGTTTATAAGGAAAAGATACTGCGATAATTTCAATTTCTTCATTAAGTTTTCTTAATTCAAAAGCTGTATCCCCATTTGAAGTAAATATAATAATTTTATTTATAGTTAACTCTTGAGCTTTCTTTAATACCAATTCTAAAACTTTATTTGTATTTTTCTGACCTTCCTCATTAAAATAATAAATATTTTTTTCTTCTCCTAATTCCATTAATAATTTCCCTCCTGTCCTTCTATTATTGAATTATAAAGCTCAGCATTTTGATCATGCAATGGATATTTACTTTCAAAATTAATATATTTAATCGCAACAAAAATACTTATTAGCAAATTAAAACTATTGATATCCAATTTTAATTCTGTTGGACTTAAATGATCATTAAGGTTTGATTCAGCAGCAGGATTCGCATGAACCTCTTCATGATCTTTATCTACTCGATATTCCATAAGTTCATCATTATTTTTAGGTTGAAAATGATAAGAAAAAGTAGTTATATCAACTATTTTTTTGTACTGTCTAAATGCAGCATATTCATCAACATCTAAAAAAGCAGTTTCCCAAAATTTAATTTCTTTTGCAGAAATCATCCACCCCACTATTTCTCCACTCTCATTTTTATGGAGTTTATTATTATCAAATAACTTTCCCGCATCCTTCGGTTCAGATATAATACCATTGTTACACATTGTCTCAATTAAGGAATTTATATATTTTTTAGCATTTCTTATCTGCATATTATATTATCACATCCTTAAAGATTACTTTTTTGAGTTATTTTAAAATAGTTTCTAAATAATAGATGTTCCCCGCTCCGGAAATAAAAACCATCTTAAAGAAGTCAACTTTAGTTAAAAACATGCCAGTAACAGGAAGAAATATATCCAGCATCTTAGGATAATAATTAGTTTTTATTATTTGATTTTTATCATTCCAAAATACAGAAAAAAATTTCTAAATCTCTTCTTATCTCTTCATCTAATTTATTTCTGTCTGAACAAATATAATCTTTGGTTAAGTTTACAGAATTACTTTTAATTTCAATGTCTCCAACATATTCATCTGGGCACTTGTTATTAAGCTTTGAAAATATACATCTCAACAATTTATGATTGAGCTTAGTTAGCATAATTTCAGCTCCAGTCTGTTTTTCTAATTACTACTCAAATTCTCTTCCATAAAATCATCATCCACATACTTAAAAGATTGTGGTGCAGTGAAATTACTTAAACTATCTCTAGAAACAGCTTTCTCGTAAAGGTTTAATTTATCAATTTTCATCGCATAACCCTGATCTTTATCTTTAAAATAATCACTAAAATAATCAAACCCAATACCAGATTCATTCTTTGTCTCCGACCAGATATTTAAAGGGGTATCATTAATTATCTTATCAATGGTAAATTCACCAATAATCTTACCTACCGGCATAGTACAATAAATGACAACTGACTCTATTTTCTGTTTGAAAATTCTTTTTCTATACTCATATTTCTTTTCTCCAGAAATAATTTTATCTACAAATTCTGGTTTAATCGATAATAAGGCTTTCATCGGCTTGACCTTCCTTTACTATATCTTTAAATTGTTGATCAGTTAATCTAACTACTCCCCAGTAGTTAGAAGTAATTCCAAGTTCTTCAATTAATTTTTTTCTTATTAATCTTTTCTCCAGAGCAATATTATAGGTCATTTTTATTACATATAGCGGATCAAAATCTCTATAATAACTTCTTAATTCGCTTTCATTAAAAATACTGTAATCACTGGTATAATCAAGATAATCATTTAAATCAACAAAGTCACTTCCAGTTTTTACTTCCTCAACTACCGCTATAGAAGTTACTACTGAACGCCATTTAGCCTGAAACTTCCTGTCCGTAGTTCTATAGATAACTATAATATCACCTGTTCTTATATTTCTAACACCACTCATTTTGCAAATATAAATCTTATGAATGCTGTTTGTATGGGTTTTATCATCTAATAAATCAAAATTTTCATTTTCCAGAAGAGAATCAGGAAACATTCTACTGTGATATTTAGGATAAATTGATAATATAAATTTATTGTTATTCCTACTCTTGACAAGCGGATAATTTAATAAAATATCTCCCTGATCTTCAAATTCTTTAGTTAATACTAATTCAGTCCCATTTATTGTTTCTTTTTTACCATGTTCTTTAAATCCATATTTTAGAAATAAATTAACAAGTGCCTGATGTTTTTCAAAAACTGTAACATATACAATATCAGAATTGAGTTTCACTGCATGATCTAAGGCCTTTTTAATAAACCGCTCTCCAAGCCTCGTTCCATGCGGATTAACCTTCATTGTACCTATCTTTAAAATATCATCCGCTATTATTCTGGGATTTACATCATCAACAACACCATTTTCTTTTTTTAAATATAAAAAACCCTGCACTCCGTTATCTTCCAGAATATAAGCTTTTTTCTCTGCCTTTCTAGAAAACCAATCTTCAAAACCAGCATAATCAGATTTTAAAGAATCAAAAAAAGGATCATTAATGTCAATTTCACTAAACTTTTTCACTTTAAGATAGTTGCTCATTTTATACCTCCCAGAAATATTTTTATGATTTGTTAAATTATATTTCTAGATTAGTATAATTTTTCCTTCTTATTATAATGAAAAATTCAATAATTCCAACAACATATCCAAATTAACCCCATAATGTATTAATGAAATTGAAAAAACAATAGACAAGAAAATATTTGTCCAAAAATAAGCATTAAACATCGCATTCTTTTTATCCATTATACTTCTGTCATCATTATTCTCACCTGTAATTTTTTTGATTTCATCTTCATATAAAATTGACTTGCAATGATTTTTAAAATTTTCATAAGTATAAATAATATGTTCTCTATTTCCCCAGATATAAATCGAATGATATAAAGTATTAAAAATTATAAAAATTCCAGATCCAACCATTATTAATTTTATAAAACTAACAGGTATATTCCTGGTCATATATGATAATAATACAGTAATAATCACACCAACTACTCCCAATATATTGCTAGTAAGCACTTTCATTAATTGTTTTATTTCACTATCCAAATCTTTAATCCTATCATAAATTTGTAATTCAATATTATTTCTTTCCTCAAAATAGGCTCTCATTTTATCTTGAATATAAGTTTTAAAAATGCTCCTGGATGAGTTATAAATATTCTCAATATTATTCAAAAACTTTTCGAAAATATTCTCAGTTTTTGACAAGCTGGAGTTTTAAATTAATCCTCCACTACGTTCCGGAACTTTAAAACCACTTAATCGATACATTTAAGCTCTTTACCACAACCGCCGCACTGTAATACCGGCATATTCCCTGGTTCTAAACCATCAACTGCTGCAAATTCATCTACTACAAAGTCTGGTACTTTCTGTTCATAACCACAATTCATACATCGATATTTTGCATAACCACTATCTTTCTCGTCACAACCCAGCATCTTCTCTATTACTTCAGTATAATAATCGTTCTTATATCGTGGATTTTGCTTCTGGAATTCTGCAAAATGATCTTTAAATATTTGTTTGAATTTTTCTTTATCAATCTTTTGTTGTTTATCCATAATATTTATTCATTTCTACATATACTTTATATATCCTTGTATTATTTATTAATTACTTATATTGCCATTATACTTCGGTTGATTGAGTGGACCAAAAAAGGAAATTCCTATAGTATCGAGTTATAACATTTCTTACAATTTCTATTCTATCGGGAATTTTAACATCATAGATCCAATCATATAAATCCATTGCTATTTTTATATCATCTGCAGCAATATCTAATTTATCAATTTCATCTATATTGGTTTTAATTATTTTGTATCCTTCAATAACAATAAACTTTTTTCCTTCCCTTTCCTCCAGTCTATTTGCAATAAAGATAAATATTGTTTTTAAAACAATTTTATTGAAATAATTAATTAACCACTTTTCAAGGTCATTATTTAGACTTTTATCAGAAAAATAGAAAATGTCTGGTGGTAAATTGGATAATGAACTATAGTAGCAATTTTCTTTTTGCTTTTCTATTTTATAACATAAATTTTTTGTATCTCCATTAGTTTTAATTTCTAACTTATCTAAATTATTTCCGCCTAAAATTTTAAAATAATTATTTGATAAATCAATTTCATTCTCCAGTAATAAAATCCAGTTGTCTTTAGAAAAGTATCTGCTTAATTCACTGTAACTAATGTCATTGAGCCAACTTTTTAGTTTATCTTCAAAGAAAAATAAATAACTTTTTCCATTAGAAATATTATGATTTCTTTTCTTTAAGAACTTATTTTTATCAATACTAATTTTAAACTCAAAATTTTTATCTTTATATCTTTCAAATCTTTCGGTGTAAGTATCCAGTTCCTCTTTATTATAAGTAACAGTATTAAAGCTTTTATTTCTACCACTAACTTCATCTGAATATATATAAATAGTAACAGCATTTTTTAATATTGCAAAAAGCTCATCATAATTAACATTTAATATTTCATTAATTTCATCCCCGGTTAATTGACTTGTTACTTCTAAATATTCATCATCTTCATTATAGGCAGTATCAGGTAATTCATTTAAGATATCTTTTATAATTTTCATTAAATCTCTCATACTAAACACCACCTATTTAATATTATAATCATAATTATCAGTTTTAATAGAAATCTCATAACCGCCATCATCCAGAGTTTTAACTTTGATATATCTTTTTTCATCATATAAAACTTTATCTAGTCTTATTTGAATATCTTCTCTGGTTTTTATTACTACTTTTTTATTATTTATAATTTCTTTATCAGGTTTAAACTCATAATCTCCTATGTCCTCTGATATTAAAAACTCAACATATTCTTCTTGATTTTCCTCAGATATCACATCAGAAAACTCTCTAATATTTATTTGCGATTTTCTTTCCAGGGTATTATACATATAACTAATAATTTCTTCGCGTTCTTTACTATCTTCATACTTTTCATTTACAAAATCAATTGTAGAATTTTTAAATACTCTGGTTTTATGTTTATCATCTTTTTCTAATTTTGCATTTAAAAAATTTCTTAGAAAAAACTGAGCAATATCTTGATCAGCAGACTTAGAATTGGTCTGTTTATCTAATATAACAATATCAAAATTATTATCATTATTTTCAGGTTGAATAAATGCTGATTTTTGTAATTTCTGATTTAAGTTAGGGAGACTACTTCTTTCATCAACAACTAATTTTGTTTTTGTTTTTCCATCTTCAGTTTCTTCAACATCATGTCTATAGATTTCGTTATAATCCATTTTTAATAATGCTAAATAATTCTTACTATTAGATTCAAAACTAACTACAATTAAATCAGCCGGAGATATTGTTTTATTTGACATAGATATAAATAACTGATTTGCGATTTCTTTACTACTTTTCACAAATGTATCTTGATTTTCAAAAATATTATTACAACTTATTTTAACAGAATTATTTTCTCCTTCAAATTTAGCTGCCCTAGTTTTGTCATCATTAACAGATTTCAAAATATGCTTTTTTATAAATTCTTTTATTTTATCATCTAATTCCAGAGTGTAATCACTCATTTTCTTGAATTCTTCTCTATTGTTTAAGATATGTAATATAGCATTTTTTATTACCGGCTCTTTAATATTTCTCATCGTTTTGTTTATGCCTCCCCTGTCAAATTCATTATAATACATTTGTTTGTTATTATCAATTTTTATTTTTGGTTCTTCTCCAAAACAGTTGGTCAATCACCCGGAAACGCCTGTTTGATTTTTAGTTTATAATACTCTGGATCATGATAGCCATAGGCTCTTCTTTTTAGTTCTTTTATTCGATTATTGGTGCCTTCCAGTTTTGAAGTGTGTATTTGATAATCAGTATAAGCTAAGATGCCATACCGATGCTTCTGCAACATATTTACAAACTTAATTACAGGCTTTAATTCAGTCTGTAAAGCTTTTTTACACCAGCTATCAAGAGCTTTTTCCATATCTTCTAAACTGTTAGCATCCCAGATCATTTTTAATTCATCTTTTAAAATATAGACTTTTGATAGATTTTTATTTAATTCTAATAATTTTTCTAACTTAGGTACTTCTTTATCTTTAAGATTATCCTGGTTTTTTAATAGTATCCACCTGCTGCCTTTAATAACCTTCTGTTGTTTTTCTGATAAGGCTTTGTTCTTTTGTTCTTTTCTTCTAACACTATCTATTACATCATTGAAATTAGACACAATATGAAATTTATCAAAAACAATAGATGCATTAGGACACCATTTTTTAACTGATTTTATAAAAGGATCCCACATATCCATAGCTACAGCTTTAATATTTTCGCGGTCCTGTTGTGGCATGTTTTTAAAGAATTTATCAAGAGTTTTAACTTTACGATCCTTACCAGCCCAGATAACACGGCCTGTTATAAAATCAATGATAACAGTCAAATATTTATGGTATTTACCCATAGAAATTTCATCTACTGCTAAATAACCTGAATGAGAATAATCTGTTTTCCCATATTCTTCTTCTAAAAAACTTTTGTCTATATTTTTAACAGTTTTCCAGTCTAAATTTAAGTGATCAGCTACCTGTTTAACAGGCATAAGTTTACAGAGTTCATAGATATATCTGGCCATTCTATCTGTTACCTGAGGACCACCAGGATCAGTTACATCTAATTGTTCTACTTTTATACTACCACATTCAGGACAGACAATTTTACGGTATTTGTATATTATTAAACCAGGGTTAGACCCAAAGTCCAAGTCTCTAAGAGTTCTTTGATGCCAGGAATGAATACCCTCAGCTTCACTGTATTTGTTGTATAATAAAATTACCGGGAATTGCAAAGTAGTAATCCCGGAAGTTGCAAAGTAAAATTCCCTATTATTGCAGTAAAAATTTTTACTTACAAAATCTAAAAACTGTAAAATCTTATTTAGCGAAAAGTGTAAAAAAATCTTTAGCAAATAATCTGGTACACATTTCAATTAGCAGAAAGCAGTAGCATTATCTGCTGACACTTTTTATAGTACCAGCTATAAAAAGAATTCGCTTCTCTGCCGGATACTCTCCGCAGCATTCCGAAGTTAAATATATGAGAGTACCCGGCTTACTGCATATAAACAAAAATCTCCCACCAAAATTTAATAATTCCAGTGAGAGTAATGATTTGATCTTAGCGGCATTTAATATTTAATTCGATAATTTTCTGCATATATTAGGTGGTACACACAATATCTGCGTTTTATTTTATAAGCAATCCTCAAGACCTTCTGCTTCCAGAATATTTCTGATCTCTTTAACTTCCTGGGCTCGCTTTTTGTCACAGATTAAAATAGCATCTTCTGTATCAACTATCACCACATCATCAAGTCCAATAGTAGTTACTACCTTATTAGGACTGTGAATAATAGAGTTAGTAGTATCTATACCGTAATGTTTACCGATTACTACATTACCATCAGTATCTACTTTTTTAACTCTCTCTAATGCCGGCCAGCTGCCGAGATCATCCCAGCCAAAAGAACCAGGAATAACAAAAATATCATCTGCTTTTTCCATAATTCCATAGTCAATGGAAACACTCTGCATCTTTTCGAATTCATCTCTAATTACCTTTTGAGCTAAATCTGTGCCTAAAGCATTTTTTATTCTTTCTAAGGACTCATACATCTCAGGTAAATGGGTCTCTATATTAGATAGAATACTGCTTAACTGCCAGATAAACATCCCACTGTTCCAAAGATATGTTCCTTCTTTTAAAAACTCTTTAGCAGTGCTTAAATCAGGTTTTTCGGTAAAATTTCGAACTTCAAATACCTGATCTCCATCTATGGTATGTAGTTGATCACCAAAGTGAATATAGCCATAACCTATTTCTGGATGAGTTGGTTCTATACCAATAGTAACTAAGTTTTTACCGGTAGCAGCAGTCATAATTGACTTTCTTAAAATATCTACAAATCTTTTTTGATCTTTGATTAAATGATCAGCCGGTAAAACAATCATTGTTGAACCAGGATATTTATCTTCAATTACTACTGAAGATAAACCTATACAGGCAGCTGTATTTCTTTTCATTGGTTCTACTATTATGTTTTCTTCTGGTATACCATCCAGCTGTTTTTTAATTGCTTTTTGATAAGCTTCATTAGTTGCAATAAAGACCTGTTCTAAAGGAACAAGTTCATTAATTCTTTCTACAGTTTCCTGCAGCATTGTTTTTTGATTATCATTTAATTTTAAAAACTGTTTTGGATGGTCTTTTCTACTTAAAGGCCAGAATCTGGTTCCTTCTCCTCCAGCCATGATTAGTGCTGTTATCATTTGAAATCAACTCCGCTTAATTAATATAATTTAAATCCCCATTTTTTAAAATAATAAAATAAAGACTCAATATTAACCCAGGTTAACTTAAAGCTTTTATGCGATCCTCGCTGCCATTCATGAATAACATAATTATCAGGAAAAAATATAGTCTTAGAAATTTTATTTACTCTTTTGGTAATATCAGCATCTTCTAAATACATAAAAAAGTTTTCATCAAAACCCTCTAATTCCTTATAAATATCTGTTCTAAAGAACATAAAACAACCAGTCGCGTATGGGACTTTAAAATAACTATTATAGTTTGTATCCCGCATTTCAAAATAATCCTGCCTCTTTTTAAAAAAACCAGGCAAAAATCTTCTGATTAATAAATCAATAAAGGTAACTTCTCTTTTGGCAAGATATTGAATTTCATTATCAATCCCTTTAACCAGAGGAGTTAATAAACCAACATCTTGATTCTGTTCCATATAATTATACATATCTATGATAACTTTATTTTCAATAACAATATCTGGGTTTACTACTATATGATATTTAGAATTTAATTTATTGAGAACTTTATTATGGGCTTTGCCAAAACCTTCATTATCAGCGTTTTCAATAAGTTCAATATTTCCATCAATTTCTTTAATTATATCACAAGTTCTATCAGTTGAATTATTATCAATAACATAAATTTTATAATTAATATCATATATATGCTCTACAATACTTTTGATAGTCTTCCCTATTATTTTTTCGTTGTTATAAGTAACTATTGACATTGTAATATCAAACATCATTTTCACCAACTAAATAATCTTTTAAAGCTTCTTCCCAATCACGCATCTTATAGATACCCTGACTCTCAAGAGCGAAATTATCCATAACAGAATAAGCTGGTCTTTCTGCAGGACTACCAAATTCTTCAGCAGTCGTAGGATTAACTTCTATATCAATATCTTTTATTTCAAATATCTTTTTGGCAAAGTCATACCAGCTGCAGCTCCCATTATTAGAAGCGTGGTAAGTTCCATATAAGCCAGAATCAATTATTTTAGAAATAGCAATAGCTAAATCTTTTGCATAAGTTGGGGTACCCTGCTGATCACTCACTATACTTAAGCTATCGTTATTTTCTGCAAGAGATAACATTGTTTTAACAAAATTATGACCATCACCATACAACCAGGCAGTCCTAACTATATAAAATCTATTTAAAAGTTCTTTAACCAGCTTTTCACCTTCTAATTTGCTTTTTCCATAAATACTCAAAGGAGAAGGAATATCAAATTCATTATAATTTTCATCTTTATCTCCAGCAAAAACAAAATCAGTGCTAACATAAACCATTTCTGAGTTAGCTTTCTGGCAGGCTAACGCAACGTTTCTTGTTCCTAAAGTATTAACTTTATAAGCTGCCTCTATATTTTTTTCACATCCATCGACATCAGTCATTGCAGCAGCATGAATAACTATGTCAGGGTTTAACTCTCTAATTAAGTTGACTGTTTGTTCTGCATTTGTTATATCCATCTCATCTATATCAACACCAGTAATATTCTGATCACTATATATCTTTAATAATTCTTTTCCAAGCTGACCTTTAGATCCGGTAACAAGCATTTTCATTTTTCACACCTCAATTTCATTAATAAAAGAAAAGCTGAAGCTGCTTAGTAGCATCGCTCCAGCTAAATATAACTTATCTATCAGTATACATTTTTTGATAATAATCCCTATAGTCACCAGATTTAATGCTACGCCACCAATCTTCATTATCTATATACCACTGAATAGTCTCGGCAATTCCTTCTTCAAATGTATATTCTGGTTCCCAGTTCAATTCTTCTTTCATTTTAGAAGAATCAATAGCATATCTGCGATCATGTCCCAATCTATCTTTAACAAATTTAATTAAATCTTTTGGTTTATTTAAGGTATTTAAAATTGCTTCAGTAATTTCTAAATTGGTTTTTTCATTATTACCACCAATATTATATACTTCCCCAACTTCCCCTTCTCTCAACACTATATCTATAGCCCTACAGTGATCTTTAACATGTAACCAGTCTCTAACATTTTTTCCATCACCATAAATAGGAAGTTCTTTATCTTCCATAGCATTTGTTGAAAATAATGGAATTAATTTTTCTGGAAACTGATAAGGACCATAATTATTTGAGCATCTTGTTATATTTACTGGAAAATTATATGTTTCATTATATGCTCTTACCATCATATCTGCACTTGTTTTGCTGGCAGAATAAGGACTATTAGGTGCTAATGGAGTTTCTTCGGTAAAGTAACCTGTCTCTCCCAATGAACCATATACTTCATCAGTAGAAACCTGAAGAAATTTAACTCCTTCTTTATATTGATTTTCATCCACTTGCCAGAATTTTTTAGCAACATCCATTAAATTTTGAGTTCCTAAAATATTAGTTTCTAAGAAAATCTGTGGATTTTCTATTGAACGATCAACATGAGATTCCGCAGCAAAATTAACTACATAATCAATATCAAATTCTGTGAAAATATATTCTACTAACCCTTTATTACAGATGTCACCTTTAATAAATTCAATTGCATCTAATTCATCTTTTAAATTTGCTAAATTTCCGGCATATGTAAGTTTATCTAAAACAATAAGATTAAACTTATCATTATGTTCTTTAAGCATATATTTAACAAAATTAGTACCTATAAAACCTGCACCACCAGTAATTAAACAGTTCTTCAAATTAATCACCCTTATTATATTCTTTTAAAGTCGGTAATTCTTTATCTTTATCTGACAATAACAAATCAGCTTCTGTTAAATTAAATCTTTCTAAAGGCCAATCTATATCTATATCAGGATCATTCCAGGCTACTCCTGCATCGTATTCTGGGTGGTAATAATCAGTTGCCTTATATAAAAACTCAACTTCATCACTTAATGCCACAAAACCATGGGCAAAACCTTCTGGAATATAAAACATTTTTTTGTTTTCTTCTGACAAAACAATCCCAAAATATTCTCCATATGTATCAGAGTTTTTTCTTAAATCAACTCCAACATCATAAACAGTACCTTTAACAGCCCTTACTAATTTCCCTTGAGCGTGTTTGGTTTGAAAATGAAGCCCTCTCAATGTTCCTTTTTCTGATTTTGAATGGTTATCCTGAACAAAATTCAGATTGAGATCAATCTCTGCAAATTCTTTTTTATTATAACTTTCCATAAAAAAACCTCTATGATCACTAAAAACAGTCGGTTCAATTATATAAAGATCTTTTATAGGGGTAGATATCTTTTTGAATTTAGACATTTTTCACCTCTACTAAATTTAGTTTCTTTTACCTTCTGAAATATCATATAAATATTTACCATAATTAGTTTTCATTAATGATTCTGCAAGTTTTTTAAGCTGTTCAGAATCAATATATCCCAGTCTATAGGCGATTTCTTCTATGCAGGATATATATAAACCCTGCCTTTTTTGGATAGCTTCTACAAAGTTTGAAGCTTCTAGCAACCCATCATGAGTCCCTGTATCTAACCAGGCCATTCCTCTACCAAAATGTTCCACCATTAAGTTTCCTTCTTCTAAATATAATCTGTTTAAATCTGTGATTTCTAATTCTCCCCGATCAGATGGTTCTAAGTTTTTAGCCTTTTCTACAACAGTATTGTCATAAAAATAAAGCCCAGGCACTGCATAATTTGACTTCGGTTCATCTGGTTTTTCTTCTAAAGATAATACCTTACCATTGTCATCAAATTCTACTACACCAAAACTTGTAGGATCTTTAACATAATAACCAAAGATAGTAGCACCTTCTTCTAAAGAAGCAGCTCTTTCTAAGATTTTAGTAAAACTCTGTCCATAAAAAACATTATCTCCTAAAATTAAAGCTACATTATCATCTCCAATGAACTCCTCTCCTACAATAAAAGCATCTGCAAGTCCTCTAGGTTTTTCCTGAACTTGATATTCTAAGTTTAACCCAATATGGCTTCCATCACCCAATAGATCTTTAAATACCGATAAATCATCTGGTGTAGAAATTATCAGTATATCTTTAATACCAGAAAGCATTAATACGGATAATGGATAATAAATCATTGGCTTATCATAAATAGGTACTATCTGTTTTGAAATTGATTTAGTTACTGGATAGAGTCTTGTTCCCGATCCTCCAGCTAAAATTATTCCTTTCATTATTGATTAACCACTCCTCTAAGTTTTAAATTTAATTAGCTTTTAATTTTTTGGATTAATTTTCCATGACCGCTCAGAACTTATATTAAAATAAAACTTTAATAACTTGATAAAAACTTTTAGACTATTATTAATATCATGATTTTTTATAAAATAATTTAGTATTCTCAAATGATATGCATAAATAAATAGTTTTTTGTCCTCTAAATATTTATTTATATTACTCTGAATAATAAAATTCAATGAGTTAATTGAATCTTTAACGTCAAATTTATTTACACCGTCATCTGAGAAATATGAATCAACTAATATTTCATCACAATATTCTATTTTATATTTCTTAGCAATCCTAATAAATAATTCCCAATCTTCATATTTTTTTAGTTTCTCTTCAAACAACCCCACATCTTCTAAGCATTTTTTCCTAATAAGCACAGTTGGACATCCAATAAAATTTCTTTTCAAAAGTTGATTATATAAATAACCTTTCTTTTTTTTATTTTTTTTAGAGGGATGATAAAGAATATTATTATTTGAAATTTTAGCCATCTTACTATAAACCATCCCAACCTCTTCGTTTTTTAATAATTCAATCTGTTTAGTCAATTTCTCCTTTTTCCAAATATCATCACTATCTTGAAAAGCTATTAATTTACCATTTGCTTCTTGTATCCCTTTGTTTCTAGCATTACTTACTCCATTATTTTTTTGTTTTATATATTTTATCCTTTTGTCTTCAATTGTTTTGATTATTTCTCTAGTTTTATCAGTTGAACCATCATCTACAATTATTATTTCTAAATTCTTATAAGTTTGTTTTACTACACTCATAATTGAGTTATAAATAGTATCCGCTCTATTATATGTGGGAATAACAACAGTAATAAGATTATCCATACCCATTCTCCGTTCCAAATATTTCTTTTAACCAAAATTCTAAAGAATATTTTTTATATATTTTTTTAGGTAACTCCTTATAATTGGAACTAAGAACTTGTTCTTTAATTTGTATGTTATTTCTATCAATAATATTAATATTATTCTTATTATAAAAATCATATTTTTTAATATTATGATTTGTAGTTATAATCTTTTTTTTAGCTCCAATAGCTTCAATTGTTCGCATAGTAAGACCGGTTTGATCTGGATGTTGTATATCAAGTATAATTTTAGATTTAGAAATTAAATTTATAATTTGTTTTTCATTTAACTTATTATTATTAAACCATTCGAATCCATCATTAAATTCTCTTTCTAAATATTTTTTTTTCAAAAAAGATATTTTTGGTAAGTATAAATGATTATAAAAACTAAGGTTAAGTCGTTCACACTCATTATTAATTTCTTTTATTATTTTTAGTCTATCAGAATGATAACTACCTATAAATAAAACATCAATTGAAGTAAACCTTTTTTTTATATTTTTATATGGATCAATAAAAAAAAGTGGTCTGAATTTAACTGTTTTATTTAAAATAGAATCTTTATAATCAAAACTATACACAAAGTCAAAATAATCAATAATATTTAAAACATTAGGATTGTTATTTATAGAGTCCCATTGATACATTATTAATTTAATATTTCTATGCTTGTTTTTAAGTTTTTTTATAAATTCTTCCGGTATCACTTCTCCCCTTATTAAAAAGAGATAGTCATATTCTTTATTTTTCTTTAACATTTTATCAAAATATCTTTTAACAAATAAACTATAAATGTGTTTAGGAATATTATTAAGAAAATGATTTAAAGTTTTTGAATTTATAGTTGGCCTTTCATTAAAAAAGTCAACTTTTGCACCAAACGATTCCAATTTTCTTTTAATATATTTATGATAATTAAAAAATTCAGGGCTTATAAATAATATGTTTTTGTTTTTAAGCATAATTTTCTCCAATCTAAACTAAAAATATAAATTATTTCTTTTCTTAACCAAAAAAATATATAATTATACAACTTACTTGTAGAGACCTCTTTGCTTCATTTCGTTAAGTGAATCTTTGTATTTGTCTTCTTCCACATTTTGTTCATTAACCCAATTAATAAAATTAGTAATCCCTTCATCAAAATCAACTTTGGGCTCAAAACCTAATGTGTTTTTAATTTTTGATAAATCTGCATAATTATGCCTAATATCTCCCAATCTGTAATTGCCAGAGATCTCAATTTCCACATCTGAATCATACTTTTCTTTCAATGTATTTGCAACAGTAAGTACATCAGTTAATTCTCCAGAACCAACATTAAAAACTTCAAAATTAGCTTTTTCCCGCTCTATTCCCAAAATAGTAGCATTTACCACATCATCAATATATACAAAATCTCTACTTTCTTTTCCATCCTCAAATATATTTATTTTGTTTCCATTTTTTATCCTAGTTGAAAAAATAGATAATATACCTGTATAAGGGTTTTTTAATGACTGTCCAGGGCCATATACATTTTGATATCTAAATCCAACAACTGGTATGTTTAAGAATTTCCCAGCTAACATAAATAATTCTTCTTGACTTTTTTTAGTGAAACCATATATAGAAGTTGGGTGTATTTTAGAATCCTCACTAGTAGGTAATACATTTACATTTTCTTTACATATTGGACACTTAACATGAAAGTCACCCTTTTTCATATCTTTATTTTCACGAGCATCTGGATAAACAACCCCATGATTATCACATACATATTTCCCTTCACCATAAATAGCTCTAGATGAAGCAAAAATAATTTTTTCAATATTATGTTCATTGTTAGCAAGTAAATCTAATAAAACGCTTGTACCTTTTAAATTAACATCAGTATATTTTTGGATTTCATACATTGATTGTCCAGTACCAGTTTCTGCAGCTAAATGTACAATAATATTTGCATCTTCTAAAGCTTTTTTCCATTTAGTTTTATCCCTTATATCCCCTAAAATAAAATTAACTTCATCTTTTATATTATTATATAGATATGATTTTTTGTAATCTTTACCATGTATCTGTTGAGACATATTATCTAAAATCGTAACATTGTATCCTTTTGTTTTAAGTTTAATTGCTAAATTACTCCCAATAAATCCTGCTCCACCAGTTATAATAACTTTTTTCTTCATAATTATACCCCTTTTGATTTTTATTTACAGACATATCTTTTGCCTAATACTAAAACCAATAATAATGGCAACATAAAAGCTGATTTAACAAAAATATTATTGAAAATACCAAAAAATATATTAGTGCTCAATATTGACAACCCAACTAATCTATATATATTTTTTTGTATTAGTATAATATATATTAAACTAAATAACATATAATATAAAAAGATTAAAATCATACCAATATAACCCATTTCTAAATAACCACCAATAAACATGGTTGAAGCATTAAAATTTTGATTTACTAAAACAGCTTCATTTCTTTTTCCTCCAATAAAATCAATTCTCTTATGTATAGTTTCTAATAAAATATCGTGTTTTATTAAATTAACTAAATTTAATAAATCCGGCTTTATCTTTTTAGATTTAATAGTATTATTCAAATTCCCAAGTGGGGATACTATATAAATATATGTCCAAAATACAAAATCAGGTGTTTGACTTCTGTAAAAATTATCATTAGCATTTCCTAATTGCAATATAATACTTTTATTAGTAGAAGTTTCATTTGAATACTGTCCTAATCTTAAATTACCCAAAAAGCCAAATAAAATAATTAATATCAAAAAAGATATCATTAATTTTTTTATTGATATCTTATGGATATTATAATATATAAAAAGAAAAGTACTACTTAAAATTATTGTAAGTAACATCCCTCTATTAAGGAGTGTAATTGATAATAGTAAATTCAATATAAATATCAATAAAAATTTATTTTTTTTTGACTTCAAATAATATTCAAATATTACCAAAATATAAAATATATGTGTCGATACAATAAACATATGTAATATAGGTAAACCAAAATCACCATAAACATAATTTTTACCTAAAAGAGCATTTATAATCGGTATTTTTTTAAAATATATAAATTCTATAGAATATAGCAAAATAAAAAAATAAGAAATTTTATGATACTTATAATTAATAAATAAAATCTTATGATCGACATATTTATTAATTTTATTTTGAACTAATAAACCAATCAAAAAACTAAATATAATTATTAAAAAAACAAAATAAATTAGTTCACTTCTTAATGTCTCCCATAAATATAAATCAGACCAATTAAAGGTGTAAATTAAAATCACCAATAAAAACCCTATAGACAATATATTAAATGGATTTAAAACAAAATAATAAAACTTGTTCCTTTTCATTTTTATAACTCCACCCAACTCTTATAAATTCAAACTATTATTATTTAATTTAAATAGAAACCTAAAAATATTAACCGAATAACAATCAAACATTCTAAATAATTAAAAAAAAGAGATGATTATACTAATAAAAATTAATGTTACTTATTAAATCAAAATAATAAATTTAATCAAATAATTTTTTTCTCAACATAAAATCACTATCTAAAATATTTAATATAATAAAATCATTGTTTTTTTAAAAAATTGGTCCTTTAACAAATGACTTGAAATCTTAATAGCACTGTTTGAATCATGTTAAATCTTTAATTCTTTGATTTCTTATAAATACTTAACGTTTTAAGTTTTCAACTTTATAGAAATGCAAGTTTGAAATTATAATATTATAATATGATTTCAAAAGGGTAGTGGCAAGATGAAGTTGCATTGTTTCTGAAAAGTCAAGTAAATTTTAAAAATACTTTTGTAGTCCCAGGTATTTTATGCAGCTGTTGATTTTTTTCTTTCTATTGAGCCGTTTTCTTCTATCAATAGCTGATTGATGTTTCTTCTTTCTGATCACTTGGAATTGTAGTCTAAGCTCTTAAGGTAAAATATTTTTTCTGCTGCTTTTTCATTTGATAAACTGTTCATTATTTTAAGTCTTTTTCTGATTTTTTTATTTATTCCGCTGATTATATATGCTGATTCATTACCAACATATTCTCGGCGAATCTTGATTCCCAAAGCATCAATGAAGATTAGTGAGCTATAACATTTTTCTAATGGTCTGTTTTCCACTTATCAATTACATTAACTGCTACATCTGTAAGATTACTGATCCTATAGCACTGTATTTTATCCATACATTTGATAATAATCCAACTATCACGAAATTTATATGACTTAAAAAGAGCAGGCTAAAAATCATTGTTTCTATATCTTGGAACTTCTAAGTTTTCAATGACGCCATAATTATTCTGAAAGTTACAAGAGTAATTACCATTACAGCTGTTGCCAGATTTTTTACCAGTAATTTCATATTTAGCGCGATTTAGAAATTCAGTTATTTCAGACTTAAGCATCTTTTTGAGAAAATATTTGATCAAATCATTAATCATATTCTCACAATTAACTTGATCATTGTTAAGTTTTTCAAGTATAATTTTCATGAAGATTCCTCTTTTCCGACTTAAAAAAATATCAGTTTTTATTTTTGAACAACTTATTATACATTACTAGGCTGATAATTAGCGAAATTTAAACAATTCTTTGGTTTATACATTAATTTACTGAACTATTTAAGCTTAAGAACTAAATAAGCTACATAATTAGTTAATTAAATAAAATTTATAGTTAAAAGTCATCATAAAGATTTTTATAAGTTTATAATATTGACTCAATAACAATTAAGTCTTTTTTTTATAACTACTTATAATATCTTTAACTATTTTATCACCATTTATTAAGTTTATATCCTGAAAATGGCCATAATATAAATAGTCAAATATAAAATTATAAAGAAATATATTTATTTTATCTATATTTACTTCTTCTGTCAAAGCTTTATTAATTAAAGAAGCTAAATTTCTTTTCTCTTTTAAATTATAAACCACATTTTCTCTATTATAATAAGCCTTACCCAATGTTAATACAGGTTTATAATAAGTCAAAGCTTCTATCCCAACTGTTGAATTATTCAATATAATCAATTTAGACCTTTTAATTATATTTTGTAAACCACCTTCATTAATCAAAAAAACATTTTCATTATTATTAATAAATTCATATAATTTTTTATCATAATTACCTTTATTTCCTGGATGCTCTCTTACAACTAAATTGTAACCAGGAGGAATATTATTATAAATAGCAATTAACATATCGTAAAAATTGTCGTAATTGGGAGAATGTTCAATCATTTGAGCATCAACTGGAACTTGTAAAATGAAAAGTATAGCATTATCTGGATAAGAAACATTATTTCTTTTCTTTACAAATTTATTAACTATCTTTTTAATCTTAGGAAAAATCAATTTTCTAAAAAAACTTTCTCCAGTTTGTAAATCAGTTGGAATAAACCTTCTTAAAAAAAATGGAGTATATAAATATAATAAATCTAATCTATATTTTAGAGGTATAGAAAAATCATTATTATCATATATTTTTTCTCTTCTATTTTTTTTATAATTTTCAACAAAAGAGTTCAAGTCAGTTAAATTAATATTCGAATCTAAATCTTCTTGATCAGTAAATGAAATATTGCAATTAACTCCTTGTTCATCAATCATTGTTGTATTAAAAGGACCTTGCTCAAAATACCAAATTTTAACATCGTTTTTTTTAGCAAAGTGTATTGCTATTTCAGTAGCCATTCTTGTGTCTCCAGAAGAAATAAAAATATCAAATTTTTCCTCTCTAAAGAAAGACGCGAAATATTCTATATATTTAATAGCTAAAATTTTCAATTCTTTCTTATTATCTAAATCGAACATTTTTTGAGACTTATAATTAAATTTTATGATTTCGTCTAGACTAATCCCCTTATATTTATCTTTTTTTGTCAATTCTTTAATATTATCTATTTCTATTTTATCAATAAATTTATAAGCTAATTTGGCGTCAATATTATGATCGTTTAAGTATAGATAGGCAGAAGGATAAAAACATATATGTTCAAATTTTAAATCAGTATCTATATGAGCCTTAAACTGATCTTGTAAATATAAAAAATAACGAGCAAAGTCATAATAATATGTAGTCATTAATATTTTCATTTTTAACTCCTAACTAATAAATAATATTTATCACTTTTTTATTTTTCATTTACCTGTCACTAATCTCAATTTTGATTTTACTAATACCATATAAAAGAACTTCATTCTTTAATAAATATAAAATAAAGAAATATAAAATTGCAGAAGTTAATACAATAAAACCAACACCAAAAAGATTATTCATAAAAACAAAAAATAAATCTTTAGAAAAAATTATATATATAAGCATTAAAAAAGAAGCTATTGAAACTTGAATAATATTTTTAATGTTATAAATATTTTTAATAATCTTTTTTACTAAAAAATAATCTAATATGGCAATTATTAATTCGGCTATTAATGTTGAAACTGCAGCTCCATTATGCCCAAATGTCCTTATCAAAAATAAATTTAAAATAAAATTTATAATAGCACCAAATATAATAATTAGACTAAATTCTTTTTCTTTGTTAAAAGGTAATAAAATTTGAGTTCCATAAATGTTACTAAACCCTATTATAATAAGCAAAGGAGCTAGTATTTTCAATGTTAAAATAGAATCATATTGCAAACCAAAAACTAATGGAATTATTTTATCGGATAATAAGACAAAACCTAAAGTAGCTGGTACTGATATCATAACCATAATTGAAATAGATTTTCTTAAATAATTTTTAATTTTTTCATAATCAGCATTCTCTTTTAACTTTGAAATTTCAGGAAGCAATACAGCACCAGTTGCAATAACAAATGGCAAAATTATTTTAATTAATCTATTGGCAACATAATAATGTCCTACACTTTTTTCATTTTGTATATAACCAACCATTACACTATCTAAGTTAGTATATACTAATACTGCTAAACGAGAAAAAAGAAACCATCCAACAAATTTAAAATGCCTTTTAATATTAATAGTTTTAAAAGAGAACCTATTAAAATCTAAGTTTTGTTTGGAAACAAAAAACATTGAAAAATTAAAAATAAAATCAGACAATATAATAATTATTATATAATAATACATATCTTGTTTGTTTTTTACTAATACAAAAATTAAAAATAAATAAATAAATTTAGAAAATAGCAAAGAATTTGAAATGATATTAAATTTACCTAGTCCTTTGTAAAACCAATCAATATTAAAAAAAGAAGAAACAATTAACCCACTAAAAACCAAAGTAAGATTAACATGCCCTTTTACAACTTGTGGGTATTTAAAAATTAATAAAACAAATATAAACTCTATAATAAAAATAGTAATGAATCTTAATAATTCGATTTCAATAAAAAACTCACTTCTTCGTTCTATATTATTTTTGAGTTTAGCTATTTCTCTACTAGCATAAATTGGAATTCCTAACCCTGCAATAATAATGAAATAATTTATGATAGAGCGTATAAAATTAACTGTGCCAAGTTTCTCGGGACCTAAAATTCTAGAAATATAAGGAATAGTTAACAGAGGAATTAACACTTTTATGAGATTAATTAATAAATTGTAAAAAGTATTTTTAGAAACTGAGTTTTGTTTATTTTTTTTCACTAAAATCAACCTTTGATCTTTTTTATAATACGCCTGCCTTTAATAAGTCCTGGAAATTAATTAATCCTAAAGGTTCGACATTTTCATTTACTACTGGCAAATCTTCTATTTCATTATCTTGCATAACTTTTAATGCTTCAGCTGCTAATTTATTTTTAAGAATTGTTTTTGGATTAACAGTCATTATTTCTCCAGCTTTTTTATTTAATAAGTCGGGTGATTCTTCCAAATGACGTCTAATATCTCCATCAGTAATTATACCAGCTAATTTCCCATCATCACCAACAATATTAACTGCCCCCATACCTGTTGAGGTCATAGTAAATAATGTTTCCTTAAGATTAGTCTCTAAATTAACAACTGGATTCTGCTCTCTAACATGTAAAACATCATCTACCTTTAATAGAAGTTTCTTGCCTAAAGAACCTCCTGGATGGTATAAAGCAAAATCTTCAGGTTTGAAATTTCTAACTTTGAGTAAAGCTATTGCAAGAGCATCACCTAAAGCTAAAGTTGCTGTAGTGCTTGCAGTTGGAGCTAAATCCAAAGGACAGGCCTCTTCTTTAACTCCTGTATTTAATATATAATCCGAATTTTTTGCTAAAGTAGAATCAAGCCCACCTGTCATTGCAATTATTTTAGCTCCAATTCTTTTTATAGCAGGAACTATATTTAAAACTTCATTTGTTTCACCACTATTTGATAATGTAATAACAATATCATCATTAGTAACCATGCCTAAGTCTCCATGTATGGCTTCAGCTGGATGAAGAAAAAAAGAAGGCGTACCAGTACTCGCTAAAGTAGCTGCCAATTTCTTTGCAATCAAGCCTGATTTTCCCATACCGGTCATTATAACTCTACCTGGACAATTAAGAATTTCTTTTACTATTTCAACAAATTGTCCATTTATAGATTCTTTTAAATTTAAAATTGCTTCAGACTCAATGTCTAAAACATCTTTGGCTTGCTTTTTAATTTTTTGAGAACCCAACTCTGAATCCAGTAATACCATCCTTATAGATCCTCCTTAACAAGTTTATCAATAGCTTTAGCCTGTTTTAATATTTTCTCTAAATTCTCCAACCTCACCATATTAGCACCATCAGACAACGCCTCTTCAGGTTGATCATGTACTTCTAAAAACAATGCATCAATCCCAGCACCGACTGCTGCTCGTGTAAGATAAGGCACATACTGTCTATCGCCGTCTGAAGAATCTCCTGCCCCTCCAGGTAATTGAACACTATGAGTAGCATCAAAAACTACTGGATAACCTGTTTTCCTCATTCGCGGCAAAGATCGCATATCGACAACTAAATTATTATATCCAAAAGTAACTCCTCGTTCTGTTAATAATATTTTTTTATTACCAGTACTTTCAATTTTTTTAACTACCTGGTCAATGTCCCAGGGAGCTAAAAATTGACCTTTTTTAACATTAACAATTTTATTAGTTTTTCCAACTGCAGTTACTAAATCAGTTTGTCTACATAAAAAAGCAGGTATCTGCATAACATCTAAAACATCTGTAGCTGTTTTTGCCTGTTCTTCTGTATGAACATCAGAAATTACTGGTAAATTAAATTCATTTTTTACTTTTTGTAGTATCTTTAACCCCTTTTCAATCCCAGGTCCACGATATGAATCAATCGAAGAACGGTTAGCTTTATCATATGATGACTTAAAAACTAAAGGAATATTTAACTTATCTGTAATCTTTTTAATTCCTTCTGCTAATTTTAAGACTCGTTCTTCACTCTCAATTGCGCAAGGTCCCGCAAATAATACAAAAGGACTGTTATTCCCAAAAATAACATTTTCATTCAATTTAATTTCTTTTACCATTTTTATTCCCCCAATATATTTCTAACTTTATTTAAATCTTCTTCGGTATCTACTCCAATAGAATCATATTCTGTTTCTATAACTTTAATTTTATACCCATTTTCTATAACTCTAAGTTGTTCTAATGATTCCTGTATTTCAAGAGGTGTTGGCTTCATTCCTGCGAATTTCAATAGAAAATCGCTTCTATAGACATATAAGCCAATATGTTTGTAATAATTAAATTTTTGACTGTTTCTTGCATATGGTATTTTAGATCTAGAAAAGTAAATTGCATTGTTATTTTTATCTGTTATAACTTTCACTACATTAGGATTATTAATTTCTTCTTCATCTTTTATTAAGTGTTTCAATGTACTCATTTTTAAAGAATTATCTGTTAAAAATGGTTTTATAGCCAACTTTATAACAGAAGGTTTGATTAATGGTTCATCTCCCTGAACATTGACGATTATATCTGTATCTATTTTTGCAGCTACTTCTGCTAAGCGGTCAGTTCCAGTTTTATGATCTTTTGAAGTCATAATTACATTGCCATTAAACTCATTAACTTTATTAAAAATCCTTTTGTCATCAGTAGCAATAATAACCTCATCAATTAAACTAACTTTTTTTGTCTGTTCATAAACTATCTTGATCATTGTTTTGCCACAAATATTTTTTAACGGTTTTCCTGGTAGTCTGCTTGAATTATAACGAGCAGGTATAATTGCTGTTATTTTCATTATCATAGCCAACCTTCATATTTTTATTTTTTTGATTTCAGTTATTTCATATATAATTAATAAAAGTTTAATATCTAAATTCTATACACATAAAAAAATAGTTTTTTAAATACAAACTCAAATCATCAAGTTTATACTTAAAAAACCACATCTTACAGCCACAAACCCTTGTCAAAACTAACATCTCCCCACCTCAACACACTGTCCACTTTGTTGAGATCAAAGTGTATTGCTAAAAAAATAACCTAATCCTTGAACTTATATCATAGTTTTTTAAACCTCTAACTCAGTTCATCTTAACCATATGAAAACCCCGGTTCCAAAGATTT